>JAEEGL010801282.1_pt1 | contig 14939 bp, 10 predicted proteins | sample 9134231 | NCBI WGS metagenome assembly JAEEGL01 (sample SAMN16246548, study PRJNA631951) | gut metagenome | biome: gut microbiome; feature: rumen; material: fiber-attached | host: Bos | place: Iran: Karaj | collected 2018-10
ACGGAGGACGCCCGCCCCGCGTACTCCTACGCCGAAACCCAGCAGGCGCTTGCTTCGCTGGACGACCGGATCCGCGCGATCAGGCACGCGGTCAACCGCTTTAACCTCACGCAGGAGCTGCCGGGTCTCGGAATGACGATCGATCAGGCGCTGATCTATATCCCGCAGCTCACGGAGCGCAAACAGAGGCTTTCCACGCTGCGTCTGATCCCCGCAAAGCAGCGCAACAACGTGACGCGCACGGGGAATCTGATCGAATATACCTATGCGAATTTCGATCCCGCGCAGGCGGACGCCGATTATGCCGCGGCCGCGGACGAGCTCGCCCGCGTGCAGAACGCGCTGGATCTTGTAAACAGCACAGTTACGTTTGAAGTCGAGATCTGATTCATTTCCGTCGGCAAAAACGCCATCCGCATTTTTTTATTGTCAGGTGATGGTTTTGGGTCATTGTTTTCCGTTGTTTCTATCGAGAAGACGCCGTTTTTGTTCAAAGTTGCGGTGTTTCGTTTACAGCTCGGTTTGATGTTGTTATCCCAACATGTCCTGCACAGCTATTTGCCGAAAAAACTTTACCCATGCGGCGGAAGTACGGTTATACGCCGTTTGGGATCAACCAATAAACAGGAGGGCAAGAGATATGGAAGAAAAAAGACCGATCGTAAACAAGATTTTTGAGCGTGATATCGATCTGCTCTTAATGGAGGAGCTTCGCTGTGATCCCGACTTTCTGCGGCTCTTCCTTGCAAAAACAGATTGGCCTCAATGGCAATTCGATCCCGGACGTATCGAAACATATCAATCCGAATATATGGAAAACGGCGAAGCGGACGTTGTTGCGGTTTTTACGTACCCGGACGGTGCAAGACGCGCGCTGCTGATCGAGGACAAAATCAATGCGCCCACGCAGAAAGACCAGTCGCAGCGGTATACGAAAAACGCAAAACAGCTTCTGAAAAGAAAAGGCCTGAAGGACGTAAAAACGTTTCTTGTGGCCCCGGAAAAGTATTTGCTTGACCACAAAGACGATGCCAACGCGGCGGATTTTGAATATCGGCTCACCTATGAGGAGCTGATTTCATTCTTTGAAAGCCGCAACGATCCCCGCTTTTATAATAAAGCGGAATTGCTGCGTTTTGCGGTGGAAAAACAGAAAAGAGGATCGGATAAGATCGTCGATCCGAAAATCACGGAATTCTGGCGTCGGCTGTCGGAACACATAGAATCGTATTACCCTGAACTTGAATTCATCAGCAAAACCGTTGAAAAAAGCAAAAACGATGAATTCTGGGTGTGCTGGTATACGCCGATCAAAGGCGCAAATCTTTATTGGAAAGCCGATCACGGGTATATTGATTTGCAGGTAGCGAAATGCGGCGGCCGTGTAAGAGAGTTTTATGAAAGATTCAACAATATATTACTTCCCGGAATGCGTATTGAAAAAGCGGGCGGTTCGCTTGTTTTTCGCTTGGAGAATGCGCGCTGCTGGCGGATGAGCTTCAGTGAAAACTTTGATGAAAACATTCATCGCGTCGATCATGCGCTTTCCTATGTTTATCTTATTTACAATTTTGTGAAAACGTTGGATCGGGGTATTTTCAAATAATTGTTTGATGAAACGGCAGTTCTCAAAAAAGGATGTGGCGCAATTGATTGATTATACGGACAGGCCGGAAAAGCTTTTTGCAAAAAAGTGTATTTTGAGCACCGAGTTTTGCAACATGGAAAAAACGGCGGAGGAATACGGCGCAGAACTGAAAAGGCTATACGGAGTAACGCCGGACGCCGAGGAGATCGCCGCCTATAACCGGGATCTGGAATGGCTGAAAAACGAACGGGCGAAGCACCCGGGAGTCCCGATCGGTTACGAGATCAAATACAGTTGGTTTGATTAACCTTCTTTCTCGGGAGAGGTGTTTTCATGGTTGAAGATCAAAGATTCGGCGTCTACAACGATGATTATTCTTCCATGTTCGGCAGCATTTCCAACGGCTGCCTGCATATGGAATCCCACGTCGAAGGCGAAGGGGATTTCCCGGATATGGAAAAACATTACGGCTTTTCTTTTGCGGAAACACAAAGACTGTTTGAACTGATTTCTTTGGAGGAGCTTATTGATTTGTGCAAAAAAGAGCATGCTTCGGGTTTTGAAGAGTTGCTTGAAAACAACGGTATTTGTCCGAAGACCTTCGTTATTTGAATACCTAAATGTAAAAGGAATTGTTTTTATATGATAAGCGAAAAAAAATTGCAGCTTGCCCTTGCGCTGGCTTCCTACGCGCACGATGGGCAGGCGGATAAGGCGGGGCAGCCGTATATTACCCATCCGCTGGCGGTGTCTGAGATGGTAGAGGGTGAAGACCGGAAGATCGTCGCCCTGCTGCACGACGTGCTTGAGGATACCTTTGTAACCGAAGCCACGCTGCGCAACCTGTTCGGCGATAAGATCACGGACGCGGTGTGCGCCGTTACCCGCAATGAAAATGAGAGCTATGAGGATTTCATTATCCGCGCCGGAAAAAACGAGCTTGCGCGCGCGGTGAAGCTTGCCGATTTACGGCATAATATGGACGTATCCCGCCTGCCGGAGATCACCGAGAGGGACCTGCAGCGGCTGGAAAAATACAAAAAGGCCTATCGCTATCTTATTTCCGGGAATATATGATTTATAGGGGAAGCTGAATATCCTGCCCGAAGGAATTGCTTTCCCGCGGATACCGTTATGCTTTTATCCGTATGGAGGTGAACGCGATGTCAATATGGAATCCGTGGCACGGCTGCAAAAAAATCAGCCCCGGCTGCGCCCATTGTTACGTATACCGCCGGGATGAAAGCATCGGAAAAGACGCTTCCGCGGTAACGAAAACCGCGGATTACGATCTGCCGTTAAAGAAGAACCGGCAGGGAGAATACAAGCTGCGCCCCGAGGACGGCACGGTGTTTACCTGTATGACCTCCGATTTCTTTCTTGCGGAGGCCGATGCGTGGCGGCCGGCCTGCTGGGATATGATCCGCGAAAGGCAGGATCTGGAGTTCCATATCATAACGAAACGGATCGACCGCTTCCTTGAATGCGTTCCTCCCGATTGGGGAGACGGCTGGGAGCACGTAACGATCTGCAGCACCTGCGAAAATCAGGAACGCACGGATTACCGTTTGCCGCTTCTATTAAAGCTTCCGATCAAGCACCGGGAGGTGATCAGTGAACCGATCCTCGGCGCGATCGACATGGAGAAATATCTTGCCACGGGGCTGATCGGCCACGTTACCTGCGGCGGCGAATCCGGCCCGGACGCAAGGCCGTGTGACTTCAGGTGGATTCAGGAGATCCGGCGGGAGTGCATCCGCTGCGGCGTTCCGTTTACCTTCAAGCAGACGGGCGCGGTTTTCATCCGGGACGGAAAAACCTACCGCCTGGAACGAAAAGACCAGATGCCGCAGGCGAAAAAATCAGGCTATAGCTATATCCCCGGCGCGGGGTCGGCAAACGCCATTAAGTATCGGCTGCCGGAGCGCAGCGCGCTGTTTGAGAGCCTTCGTAAATCGGAATTCCGCAGCCGCTTCCGTTTATCGGAAGCGGACAGGGCATACGTGCGGGAGAAGGGCATGGAAACGATCCGCAGGCACGCCCTGGAGCTGATCGAAAAGCGCCTTGCCCCGGAAAATCCCGAAAACGACGGCAAACAGACGCCGATGAAGGGCCACCCGGTGTTCATCGCCCAGCACGCGACCGCCTGCTGCTGCAGGAGCTGCCTTGAAAAATGGCACCGCATCCCCGCGGGGAAGATTTTAACGAAGGACGAGCAGGCGTATATTGCGGACGTGCTGACGGAATGGATAGAAAAGCAAATGGATCAACAGGAAAACGGATAAGACATTATGAAAATCGGAGTATTTGCGGACGCGCATTATTCTTCGCAGGCGCTCACCTGCGGCAAACGGCACAACCGGCTGTCCCTCGGCAAGCTGCGGGACGGCTACGCCTTTTTTTCCGCGCAGGGGTGCGCTCTGTGCGTTTCGCTCGGCGACCTGATCGATAAAAACGGTTCCCATGCCGAGGACGTGCGGCGGCTGGAGGAAGTACGGGACGTGATCGCCGCCTCCGGCATCGAAACGCTCTGCGTGATGGGCAACCACGACGCGTTTACTTTTTGCAGGGAAGAATACTACGGGATCCTCGGCGGATGCGAGCCCGCCCCGCGCACGGCGGACGGCGTCCGGCTGATTTTTGCCGATACCTGTTGGTTCGCAAACGGCGCGCGCTATACCCCCGCCGGCGGCGACTGGACGGATTGCTTCCTCCCGGACGAGACCGGGTTTTTCTCGGCGCTTGCCGGAATCGAAACCGAAGGCATGGTGTTCCTGCACCACAATATCGATCCCGCCGTGCCGGAAAACCACCGCCTTTTTAACGCCGGGGCGCTGTTCCGCGGGATATGCGATTGCGGCAAGGTGAAAACCGTGTTTCAGGGGCATTACCATCCCGGCCTGCGTTCGGAATACGGGGCGGTGCGCTGTATCACGCTGCCCGCCGTATGCGAAAACGAAAACGCCTTTTTTGTGTTTGATACGCGCACGGGAGAAGCGCACCGAATGGAAAAGTAGAAATACCCCGTTCCGGAAAACGCCCGATTTCCCTTTACAAAAATCTTACAAAAGCTTATAGTACATAAGCGAAACAAAAAAAGGCAGTAAGCGTCTGTTCTGACCTGTCGATCCGGAATTCTTTTTCACACGGTCTGGCGGCGTGTGCCTCCCGTGAAAATGAAAAAACTGCAATCTCTGCGCATGCTGAAATTGCAGTCTTTTTTATATATCAGGAAACAACTCGAATATTGGTATATGAATAGATTGTAACGCCCGCCGATTTTGATCCGCGGGCAACGGCAATGGCGTAATCGGAATCGGAATGCCTGCGCAGCAAGTCGCTGCTGCGCAGCCGTTTCCAAGTGAAGGTCTGTTGTGAACGCTTGTATCGGCTTAATTCTTGGTATCTTTCACCCAACTGACGTAAAGGTTTACCGCAACGCTGATGCCGTTGCAGAAATCTTCGATCTGTTTCTGCGGAAGAACGGAGATCCACTGCAGCGAGATATCGTTTTCGTTAAAATTCCGATTCGATTTCCCGCTGCCGTTCCAGTCCAGTTCTGCTTTCCATAAATTGCCGGAGAGTACGGATCTGTCTTCCTTGTTCCAGGATTTGCCCTTCTTTTCGTGCGCAATGCCGTATCCTTTTCTGGAAATGCCGAAGGTGTCCGTGTTATGAAGCCCGCGCTTGGCATTGATCGGTGTGTGCAACAGGTCGAAAAGCGCGTCGGGGTCGGTCGTATCCGCCGTCAGTGTTCTTGTAACGTTCTTTGAATCTTCAGCCGTCTGTATATAGCCGCGTGAACCATCTTTCGAAACGAACAGCTTGTATGTGTCTGAGAGCATTACCTCCTTTGGCGATTGCGTACAATAGCGGATCGTAACGGTTGGCGCCCAGATTGCCGTAAAGGTTACTTCGCCGACGGCACTGCGCAGCCCGTAATAAATCTCCGCCGTGGATTTTTCGTCCAGGGCTTCGATATGTGCGGAATCGTCGGTCATCGAATAGACCGTATTTGAATTTTTGTAAATATAGGCATGCGGGCTGTTGTCCATGCCTGTTAGATCCCATCCGAGGAACACGTAATTGTCTTTTTTCGGATCCTGTACGCGGAACCCGATTTGATCTGTCGGATCCGTCTCGCTGCCGCTGTCTCTTGAGATGCAGGTTATATGCGTTGGGTTAATCAGCCGTACGGGATTTTCTGTATCAGCGTCGATTTTATTCAGTGATGAGGCGAACGAGCCTCCGTTCAGTTCATAAGAAATGCTGTATTTTACGGGAAACACAAAGGAAGGATATGTTTCCGTGATGGGCTTCAGCGTACTGTTTTCCGATACAAGAGACAGAAAGCTTTTTTTGTTGACCGGGATCTGTCCGTCCTGTGCGCCGTCGATCATAAGCTCGCTCTGATACTTCTCCTCGAGCATCATGGTGAGCATTGCTTTGGCCGCTGCGATCTGTGCGTCGGTTCCGGAGCCTATACTCCATTCATATGTGAAATCGCAGGGGATCTGCGCAGAATTCGGAAACACAAAGGCTGTAGCTACGTTTTTGAGAGCTTCACGGATCTGCACATTGTTGATTTCATCCGTGGTTGTGAGATAAACCGGTGTTTCGCCTTTCAGAAAGGATTTTCTGTCGCAGAAGGAGAGCCCCCGGTTTTCCTGTATGATGATATCCTGAAAGTGCGGGTTTAACGCAATGGGCGTATCTGTCTGAAAATCTCGGGGAGACGCATAGTATGCTTCGGAATAGTCTGTTTTTACAGGTCCGCTTGTGATAATCTCGGCAACGGGAGCAATGATCGCCAACGGAATACGCCGGTTGGTTTCGTAGTAGTTTTGGTAATGTTCCAGAAAAAGACAACTCTGGAATTGTTTTGATTGGACTATGTCCGTCAGATCCTGCGCATCTTCAAGAAGCTCGTTCGGCAGACCGGTACTTTCAAATAACGTGGGCAGACTGTTTGATTCCAACGCATACCCGATCGCGGTTTCGTAGTCTTCCTCCCGGAACGTGCTGAGCCGGAACGTGATCTCGGGAAACTGTTTCATGAAATCGGCAAGAATGACGTTCATTGCGTCCTCTTTTGCCGAACCTTCCTGCACGGGACACCACACTGAAACGACTGCTTCCGAAAGCTTTGGCGCGGAGGCCGGGGTTTTCAGCGCGATGATTACAACGGCAAGTACGACCGCCGCGGCGGCGGCAGCAAATGAAACGATTTTTATGGTGCGCCGCTGTTTTTTCGCTTGCTTTGTCGAGGGCACGGGAACCTCGCCGCGGATCTGTTTGAGAAACAGCGAAATGCTGCCTGGGCGTAAGCCGCGGTTTACGGCCATGGCTCTGGTTACCGCATTGCTCAGTTTTTCCGGCGTACTGGGATCAAGCTCGTGCGGAGAACGGAGATGATCTTTGTGCTGCCGCTCTATGGAGGAATCGGGGGCGAGCCCGGTAAGCATAAAGTAGAGGACCGCACCGAGCGCGTAAACGTCGGTTTTTTGATCGGCTTTCTTCGGTGAATCAAGCTGTTCGGCAGGGGAGTATTGGGTGTCGAGGATTTTGTGAATGTGCTCGTCGGTTTCATTCGAAAGCTTCGCCGCGCCGAAATCTATGATCTTAATGTCGTCGTTATCGGTAATGTAAATATTTTTCGGGTCGAGGCTTCTGAGAAAGATCTTACTGCGATGTAAATGCGAAAGCGCATTTCCGATTTTTTCAGCGATCTTAACCGCACGTTCCGGCGTCATCGGGCCGTTTTTTGCAATATAATCGCTCATAGGGATCCCTTCTACAAGATCCATCACGAAATATACGGTGTTGTTCTCATCAAAGCAGTCGTAGATGTTTACAATGGTTTCTTTGTCTCCGTAGTTTTTTATGGCTTCCGCTTCCGCCCGGAATCTTGCCCGGCTCTGATAAAAAATGTTTTTTGAATCGGGAGCGACACTGACGTTCTTTTCTCCTTCGTTCCGATCGGTGATTCTGGTGATGTACAGCTCTTTAACGGCAACCTTGCACTCTCTTCTCGAGTCCCATGCCTTGTAAACGATGCCGTCGCTGCCCCTACCGATGGATTCCCCTATATAATAACGGTTGTTCAGAATGGTTGCGGGGGGAAGATAATACGATTCCATCGGCAGAAGGCACTCTTCCGCTCCGCAGTAAGGGCATACGGTGCACGCATTATCCATTAATCCAAAACAGGAAAAACATCTTTTCACGTTCCAAAACAGCTCCTTTATCCGACTTGATGCAAAACTCCGAATATGTATTATATTATCATGTTTTGTCTGCGGATGCAAGACATTATAAATAATGTGAAAATGCAATATGGCGGAGGTCTGTGTTTTTTCACGCCCTTGTCTTTTTTTGAAAACGCATGCGCTGTGTTTCATATTATGGCGGCGCCATATGAGAAACTTCTTTCGAGAGCTTACGCTCTGCAAAACCGACGCGCTGCTTTTCAGCTTGGGAAATTGCGACTTCGGTTCTGCGGGTCCGATATGATTCGGCAGTATTGATTGTGTATGGAACAAATAATTAAAAAAAGTATTAAATTCTATTGTTTTTTCTGCCGAAAACTGTTATTATAAACAAGAAACACTGAAAAAGTGTTTTTTTATGTAAAATTTTTTTATTTGTTGCTTAATAATTCAAGTTCTGTAAAGGAGATAACAACATGAAGAAATTTGTCGCCGTCTTTTTGATTCTCAGTCTGATTGCGGTTTGCTTTGCGGGGTGCAAGGGGCGGCCTTCTTACGAGGTACCGGCAGAGATTTATGAGAGATTCGAAAAAGGGATCGATACGAAAGCCACTTATGATCTTGTTAGGCTGTTCTTCGATAATACCTATTCCTTGTTCGGTTATCTGATGGAGGGAACCGGTAAATCCTCCGGTTACAACACGGTTGTTTCACGACTGACAGAGCTGATGAACAAATACAATACCGAAGAGTATTACTGCATGCGCGACGCCGGCGAAAAATCCACCGAGTGGACGCAGATTTCCGAAGATGATTTTATGTCGCAATACAAGAAAGAGCAATTCTTTTTCGTGTTCAACGAACTGAGCAGCCCCTACGACAGTAAAGACGTGGATTTTACCAAGGGGCTGAACATATATATCACGGATCTGGCCGAGGGCGCCGCGGTCAATAAGGCGCTTGCCGAAAAGCTGAACGAGAACATCATCTCCGGTGAGGAACGCAGCGCGCTGCTGTATTGTTTTGTTGTGAATTATCACGGCCTGAATTCCGTTGATCACCCGGACGTCCTCAATACAGAAGGCGACGTAAATCAGTCTCACGAAAAGATCGATCTGAAAGATAAACCTTTCTACGTCATCGTGTCCGGTCCCACCAGAGAGATCGTTGCGTTTTATGATGAATTCAACGCCGAAGTGGAATCCGCCGGTTTCAAACTCGGTGAGAATTATTTCTTTGAAAAATTCCTTTCCGGCCGCGGGCTTTCCTCAGGGGAGTGCGCTCTTCGTACGGAAGATTTTGCCGTAACCGAGGCGTCCCTTGAAAGCGACGTGCTTTCTCAGTATTACACGTTTGAAAATACCGATCTCAATTTCGATATGGAGCTTGTCGAATATAACGACGTCTTCCCGGATCTGCATCAGAAGCTTCCCGGCTTATTCATAAAAGCGACCGGCGCGCAGGCCGTGAATCTTTCCGGCGATGATCAGTTCGCCAGAAGGTTCTCTTTTATCGTAGATCTGCCTGAGGCCAAAGCGACTGCCGTTGATTATGAACTTGTGATCGACAACGTTTATTTCGCAAACGAATCCACCGCGGTATCGTATACAAAAGAAACGCAGGCCGAAGATGAAGAAGCCGAAACGACCGAGCTTGAGCAATTTTCGCAGATGAGCAAGGACGACGTCTTTGAATTGCTGGATTCCGATAATACCAAGCGGCTCATGAGTGTGGAGTATGTTGTTTTTGACGAGGACATTTCCGCCAGAAGGATCGATGAAAAAGTCCTCAAGGAAAATGACAGCAAGAAGCTCAAGGACGTAAAGCCCGAAATTACGATTAAGCCTAACCCCGCGGGCGGCACGTCTGTGGCCGTTACGCTTTCCGTGCCCGGCTCCAAAACGCTTCAGGATACCTACGATGCGCTTCTGCTCTGTTTCTCTGTAAAGGGAATTGCCGAAGGTACCGATGATATTCCCGAGTGGATCGGTCGGTTTGATTCCTCGATGGCAAAATCCGATAACCGATATAATATCAACAAATGTGCCGATGATCTGAAGTACATCTATCAGTATCTGAACGGCTCCATGGCGAACGAGAATCTGAAACAGCAGTATTCCGAATATATGGTTACCACCGTATGTTCCTTCCCCGTGCTGATCGATTTCAGCAGTGCCGACTGATCGTGCTTCCAACGCCGGTCTGTAATGCGGGGCCTGTGATCGTACGATCCGTTCTTTCCCGGATCTTGCCTTGCTGCATGGCCGGTGCCTTAACAATACCGTTTTTTTGCCGATTGTTTTTTCTGCCATAAAAATGATCGGAATCCGTACATAAATAACTGCTTCGGCAGATAATTAAAGGAGAAAAACTATGAAAAAAATCACAAATCAAAAACTGCTCAAAGCCATGATTTGCCTGCTTGGCGGCTGGTTCCTCGGCGGTGCGGAATTCTTCGTGTTCTCTACCATCCGGAATTTCAGCGCAAGATCCAAGTACATCCCTGCTGTATTTACAGTCGGATTGGTCATTATGGTAGCGCTCTATATCATTTACTGGAGCAAGGCGAAGAAAGATCAGAATCTGAACGGTATGCGTATCGTTATGATGATCGTCGGCGCTGTGCTCGGTATGGTTTGCCTTGTGGTTACCTATCTGATCTTCTCCAACTCCATGAGCAATAGATTTGTTACAATTGCCACTGTTGTGGAGGGTGTGCTCTTGATCGTCGGTCAGATTCTTGCGTATATCCTCGGCAACGTCCGCATCGGCAAATAAGTTTGATAGGGGGATATAATTTATGACCGATTTCGTATTGTTCCAGGGCGGTTCGGGCAGTATGGCCGCAAAGGCATTTGCGCATCTTGCCGCGATCGGCATGCTGAATTGTCCTGATGATATCCACGTTCAGCTTTGCGATAAAGACGCTAACAACAAAGATACGGAGCTGGCCGGTACTATTCTGGATCGTGTTGATTCGCTTACGAACGCAGCTTTTCTTACGCCTGCGAACGGCAATCCGATCTGCGAGGGAAAAAGATGCTTCTCAACCAGGGTCAAAAAGGATCCCTTCGATTTTTCTCAGGCGCTTCTTCACGTCTGCCTGGAAAACGGCGGTATCGAAGACGCCGACGCCCCCTTGGGCAAATGTGTTGCCGAACAGATCGGCCCCGCGAAAGTAACGGACCAGCTTCTTCTGGATGCATTTTTCTCCAAAAAACAGCAGGATGAATCGCTGTTGGTCGGTTTTAAGGGGTCCGCTTCCCGCGGCGCTACCATTTATTCTTATCTGCTTGCAAAAGACCAGAGCATCTTTGCCGCAATCCAGTCCTTCCTGGCCGGTCCCAAAGATCAGCACTGCCGTGTATTTATCGTGGGTTCCATCTTCGGCGGAACAGGCGCTTCCATGTTTATGAAGACCGCGGAAGAAGTGAAGGCGCTCGATCCCAAGCGCGTACACGTGGCAGGCGCGCTGATCCTTCCGTTTTTCGGGTTCCGTCCGGAGACCGGCTGCGAGATCGATTCCGGCAGATTCTGGCATAAAACGATCACTTCGCTCAAAGGCTATTCCACCAATCATCAGCTTGTAAAAAGCTATACCGAAGATTCGGAGGGTATCCTTGACCGCCTTTATCTTGCGGTGCAGCCGAACAATGAGCTTCACAACTGCACCCGTAAGGTCTCCGAGGGCGGCGGCGATCAGAGCCGTAAATCCGATTTCATTGACGTTGTTGTGGCGGATTACATTGTGGATTTCTTCAATGCCTCGCCCGAAGGAAACAACTGCTACGCAAAGGGTTCCGAAAACGATCCCTGCTCCAATATCTTTACGCTGAAGTATCCCAATGTCAACAAAGAGACGCCTCTCACGTTTGACTGTATTCCCGGTTTTGAGAAAAAAGTGGTTCTTATGCTTCAGTTTTCGGCTGTTATTTTCTGGCTGAAGTGGACCATGCTTGACGAGCCTGACAAGCTGCATAAAATCGACTGGCTTGACGGTCTTTTTGAGAACAAAGCACTCAAAAAGGAAACCGATCAGATCCGCCCGAAAATCAAGGCGGTGTTGGATCCCATTTTCGACTATTGTTCGGAGTTTATCGATTTCATCCGTGAGATTGCCGATAACGGTAAGCCCATCGATCCCGAATATCAGGATTTCAGTGAGAATTACAGATTCCTGAATCAGCTTCGGATCAACAAGATCTGTAATGTGAAAAACAGCTTGAACGACGGCAACACGCCCTGCTCCAGAAGGGATATGACCGAATTGATGAATATCAACGATTTTTGTTTCAATGCGACCTCGAATACCGCTATGTCTGCCCTTCAGGAGTTTGATTTCAGAGGAGTACACAAGGCTGGATATACGGGTAATGCGGAAAACGCATCTGAGATCATGACCGCATTTGTGAACGCTTTGTATGCATCCCTTGCGGAAAAGAATCTTTGATCATTACTAATTCAAAGAAAGGGTTTTCTTCTATGGCTATAAAGGAAGTAAAAGATTTTATTGCGGCCGGCGCGCCTGATAATACGATTCAGCCGCTTGATAATACAACCCCTCCTTTGGAGGGCCTCACGGATCCGGACGGCGGACTTTCCGGCGAGCAGAGCGTTTATTCCCCCGATCCCAATCCGGATTCCATCTCAGACAGCATCGGTCATCTGGTTCATTTTAAGCAGATGCTCAGTGAATACGATCCCAGAAATCCTGACGCCAATCCCGAGGCTGCGGCTGCGGTCGCTGAATGGCGCGGCATGTTGGCGGAGCTGTTTCTCTCCGGCTTGTTCGGCGCGCAGACGCAGATCATTTCCCGCGCGATCAACACAACGGAGTACACAAACAATTCCGCGCTCACAAACATAATTTTTGACCGCTTTACAAAACGCTCGGATCTTACGGGCTATACGCGCCCTGCGCCTGAGAATGCCGCCGACAGGGAGCGTGCGTTCTATTTCTATAAGCGGAACGGCGTTGCCGTTGCCATGATTTTGCCCGGCGTCATTCTTATGCCGTTTGCAAATTATGACATGAGTCTGTTTGCCGCGTCAAGATTTGTGAATCAGACGCCTCTTGCCTGGAGCAACAAACGAATTCTTGATTACTTCAGAGAAAACAAGGAACAGTGTGTCCTGTTTATTCAGTATTTGTTTGATCTTTACAATATGTGCGGTGTTCCCGCGAAAAAGCCTTTGCAGCAGTTTATGGACGCGCTGAAGGTGAATATGCCTATGGATTACGTGGAGCCCGACGAAACCGCGCTGCCTATGGGAACGCCTCTGGATGAGCTTTTGCAGAATAACTTCGCCAGGCAGATGGGCGGCGGCATTTACGACGGCGATATCTGGACGAAAGAGGTTTTCTGCTTCAAGCCGTATTTCAAAGGCGATAAAACCGGGATTGCCATCGAGCCCCCCATGGAGCCGACGAAATTCACCAACGCATGGGACAGCTACCGTATCGACTACGCCGGAAAGATGCTTGCGCCTATTAAGCTTTACGGCTTCTGCAATGAGGACGAGAACAGCCCCGTGTATGTGATCCCGCCGTTCAATCAGGCGTTTATCGACGCCGTACAGGAAGGAACCATTAAGGTTCTTGCGTGGAGCGCCGCGTTGGTGGAATCCTCCAAAACGCATGCCGAGATCGAGGTTTCCGTTCGGCTGGAACTGAACGGTGAAGAATTGACCACGCCCAGCAAACGCGTGTACGAAGAGCGTTCCATTCTGGTGGCGGACGATCTGCCTTACATTACCATGTGGCCTTATGTGAAGGCGAGCGCCGACTGCGAGCCCTGGAAAGAGTATTTTGTGGGTATCTTGACCCGCAACTATAACGAGGGCTCCCTGAGCCGTCCTACGTACGACTGTGTGAAGGCAAGAGTCGACAGTAAGGTCGTAGAACCGCTGCGTGCGCTTCCGATCGAAAGCATTGAGTTTACCGTTGTAGGCGAGCATGATTCCTTTGAAGTTACCACGGATCCTTTCGGCAACGGCAGAGCGGATCTGAACGGGAAATTCATGATTCAAAAATCGGAATTTTTCCCCGAATTCCTCCGTGTGTCTTACCGTAAAAGAATAAGTGAGGAACCCATTCTTCTCGGTTTCTGGCAGATCAACGATCACCTTGCAACGGAGCTGGGCGGACCGAAGCCGAACAACGCTACCCCCGATGAGGATACCGCCGGTATTATCGGATTCGACTTCGCCACGTCCGCTACCGTGGAGACGCTGTTCTCCCCGAAGAGAAACGAGTCCGTTTTCATTGACGGTCCCGGCGCGTATCTGCACGACGTGTTCAATCCCCTGTGGACGGATTCCCGCGAGGCGGAGTATACTACACGCAAGGGCGTTTGGGAGCAGATCCAGACCTACTACCTGTTCGGCTGCAAGGCGGAAAACTGCGAAAAGATCTATTCCTACGGCCAGGTCAACAGAGCGTCCAACAGCAACGGCGTTTTCAACACGCTCATGAACTATACCACCGGACGCGCCGTGCTGGTATCTCCTACGTTCATTCAGAACTATATCAATAATACCACCCAGAATTCCAGTATCTATACCCCTCTGAAATCTTTGGCTATCACTGCAACAACAAAGAACGTCGCCGCGCAGAACTTTGTCATCAACTGCCTTACCTGGGGTCTTCTTGCAGCCAGAAAGAGCGGCTGCGAAACCCTGAGAGTTCACGTTTCTTATCCGTTGGGCGCCAAGGGGGAAGGCATAAGAGAATTTATGCAGAGAAATGTGAGTCTGCTTCAGAACATTTCCGGTTATTCGGACGCTGTTTTCAATTGGAAGCTGTTTTCCGAAGCGGCCGCCAACGCAAGCTACCTGATCAAAGGGAAAAGCAAAGTGTTTGTTCAGGGCGGTGCGCAGAAACCGTGGCATCAGTTCAGTCCTGCAAACCCCCAGTACGGGTTCATGCTTGTGGATATCGGCGGCGGCACAACGGATATTTCCGTCTGTCAGTATGATACGCTCGACGGGTCCTTCGGCGACAAGGTGAAAGCCGAAACGTCCTTTACGTACGCCGGCCGCGAGCTCGTGGATATTTCACTGCTGAAAGTCAAAGATTTCTCCGCGCTTTGGAAAGCGAAGGCTCTGGGCGCGAATGGGATCCCCGACGATCAGCTGAAAGC
>JAEEGL012806690.1_pt1 | contig 14939 bp, 10 predicted proteins | sample 9134231 | NCBI WGS metagenome assembly JAEEGL01 (sample SAMN16246548, study PRJNA631951) | gut metagenome | biome: gut microbiome; feature: rumen; material: fiber-attached | host: Bos | place: Iran: Karaj | collected 2018-10
CTGGATGTCATACTTGGAATAATTTGTAGCTGTAAGCTCAATGATCTGTCCGCTTCTGTCGGCGTTCAGTGAAACCTGTGAGTAAGCACATTTGTTGGTGGGTGCCACAGCGTAAGCATACTCAAAGGAAGCTCCCTTAACAGCCGGTGTCCTGAACTGGCCATAAAGAATGAACTGCTGTCCGTTCTTAACTGCATCCGAGTAGTCGTTGACCTTCTTAATTATGTTACCACTCTTGTCCTTTGCCATGAAATCGGCGCTGATACTGATATCCGAGCCGGTATTGTTTGTGGCCATAAGAACGTAATATGTAAAATAACCAAGTCTGTCAGGAATCAGATATTCCTTATCAACAGTAATTTCCTGCTGAACCTCGTTTTCTGCGTATGCAACTGATGCCGGGATAATGTCGGAACCGATGGATAAGAACAGTGAAAGAACCATCCCCATGGTGATAATTATTGAAAAAATCCTTTTCTTCATAACCGTATCCTCCGACAAAAGCTTTTAGAAATAACCAGACAAAACTCACAGAAAATAACTCCCCTGCTACATTTATAATTATCGGAGAAAACGCCCGACTTTTAAATATCCCCGGGCCACATTTAATTGTCTTTTTATAAAGGTCCCAATCAGTTTAGAAACTACTTGTAGACTACAAAGTACCCGCCAGAATCTTCCAGATTATAGCCGTCAAGATTGCCTATTTCTTCCTTGTCTCCACTGGAGATAACAAACACGTCCCTGGCATGTTCAGAGGCCTTTACATCATCAGGAAGCGAGAATACAAAGTTGCCAAAACTCTCTGCGATCCTGAACTCCGCCTTCTCATCCTTATAGACCACTGTCTGATAGAATTTGTGAGGGTCATAGTTGTTGTAGTAAAGAGCCAGCATGAACGGCGCAGACAATCCGTCGTAGGTCGAATAGATCATCCTGTCATCTCCTGCTATCTCATACGCCCTCTTGATGGCGTCGCCGTAACCTGGCATATAAATGCTGATAGACCAGCTGTTGAAATCCGTGAAGTAGTCTTTTGTAAAAGAGAGCGCTCCGACAAGAAGGACTGCCGATATTACAACTGCACTGACCTTGTGGAGATTCTCTGAGATAAATGCAAAGCCCTTCACAAAGAAATAGATCATGGGCACGAACATCATCACAAGCCGGTTTATATCCGGAAGTATGACCAGTCCCAGAATCACAGAGGCGACGGTAAGGAAAAGAAATATCGCATTAGCAACGTCACCTTCTTTGTCTTTTATAATGTCCCTGATCGAAAGGATGATCCCGATAAAGGTGATGGGGAAGGTGAATTCAAACAGACACGCATAGCCCTTGTAATAGTGAGCTATTGTGTAGCTGTCATCTCCCACTGATACCGCAAGAATAATTGACTTTATATTGTGCAGGAGCTTAGCGGGAAGGTTTGAATCAAAAGAAATGAAGGCTTCTCCGGTTCTGGCTGCAGTAAATTTATTAAAGCAAAAGCTGTCTGTAATGATCTCCGGAAGGCCAAGGTAGTTAATTGCATAGAAAAGAAGAAGCGGCGCAAACACTACCATAAAGCATATCAAAGAGACGATAAGCTGTTTTACCGTGAGCTGCTTTTTGGCCAGGCAATAAATGCAGATCATTATCAGGAAAAGCGGAACGACTATCGTTGCTGCCCCGTAGCTGTACATGCATACTGCGAAAGCTGCAGCACTTAGTCCGTAGATCACTGTGCTCTTCTTTTTTGCTGCCAGTAAAAAAAGATATACTGCAAGAATGAGGTTGAAGGGCATGATGTTGCAATCAAGGCTCCACCTTGAAAGGATCACATGCCAGGGGCAGACTGCCAGAAAACCTGCACCTAGAAGTGATGCGAGGTTCCTGTAATCTTTATCTTCAAAGGAAAGTCTGAGTATCAGGTAAAACAAAAGAACTGTCAGAATCCCACAGATTGCAGGGATCAGTCTGAGTTTAACAATACCTGTTCCAAAAAGAGATACAGATATCACGTTCAGGTAGATAAGAAGCGGGCTTCCACCACCGCATCCCCAGGTTATTGGATATATCGGAAAGTGATAGCCGTTTCTGTCAATGCCGTAGGTCGCAAGGCAATAGGCGTCGTATCCTATGGACGCTTCGTCCTGCTGAAGTCCCAGGGGTACGCCTCCCAGTCGGTAAAGGCGAAGGAATGCGGCAACTGCCATTATCACTACAAAAATAACACGGGCTGCAGTGTCACTGATATTCAGGGAGCCTCTCTTTTGCCCGCGTATGCAAAAATAGATGGCTGTCACACCCATAAGGATGTAGACAGCCACTGCTATATAGTTGTAATAGTCAATAATCCGCATACTATTCACCGTAAGCTTTTTATCTTGCGTACATCGCAGCATTCCAGTCCGCAATTCCCATGTAATTTGCTGCTCTTTGTATATATGCTCCGGCATTCGGTCCGTCCATCTGCTGGAAGAACTCAAAGGCGAGCTTTCTTGTTCCGTTCTGATGTGAAAGACCTACTGCCAGTCCCTGACCTACTTCCACAGGAGAGTCGGTCTGTCTGTTAAAGGTGATCAGCTTGATGTACTGATTGGTCGCGCATCTCTGATAAGCGTAGACCATTGCCGCAGCCTGTGCCTCTTCGCCCTGGGTGGAGGAATATCCTACCTCTGTAAGAAGAACCGGCCTTACGCCTCCCTTGGAGTTGCGCATGGCAGGAGTGCACAGGAAGTCTGTCAGCTGTTCAATATTCTCCATTGTGAGGTACTGAGTGTCCTGACCGTGGGTTACCATGCCAGGATTCTTGGGTGTCCAGAAGCTGGTCCAGGTCATCGGGTAGTTATAAGGATGCTCTGCCACACCCCAGTCAATATTGCCCTGGGCAGTGATGCAGGTGTTTATGGCTTCCAGCATACTTCTTGCTGAGTAGTAGCCGCCGTTGTGGATATGTGTCCAGTTCTGGTCAAGGCTGATGCAGACGTAGGCGTTTGCATTTCTGCTCTTGATCGCATTGTAGCACACTCTCAGAGAATCCGAGTAAAGCTGGGCATATGTCATCTGGTCGGCAACTGAGGAATAATTCCAATAATTCTTGGCATTTACTTCGTTGCCGATCACCCAGTTGTCAACCTGACCGCAGCCGTTCTGTCCGTTGTATCTGGCTGCCAGAAATGAAACAACCGCTGCAAGGTTCTCAAGGCCTTTGTCCTCAGATGTGTTCATGAGGTAATAACTGCATCTTCCACCCCTTGCTGTGGGTGATATCATGAACTCCTCTCCTGCTGCACGGGGATTCAGAAGTACCATTGTCATACCCATGCCCTGGCTTGTGCTGGTTCTTACACAGTGATCATACTGGCTCAGGTAGGAAGAATCAAAGTGATAGGTCTTGCCGTTATAGCCATACTCCACTGCTCCGTTGCCGCCGATGATATCTGAAAGATTTATGTTGTAGCAGCCCTGCTTAACACCAAGCTGTACGGACTCGGTGTTGCCGTTTCCGATCTTGGCGCCGTCAAGGATAAGACCTTTTTTGCCGTTGTTCTTCCTTGCAGGTGAACTGCCGGCAAGGGCTTCCGGATTTGTTATGTACTTGGCTCCTGCCACTGAGACAAAAGATCCGCCCTGCTTTACTGCCACCTGGAACTTGTCATAGAGATGACAATTGGTGGTCTGATAAGCCAGCGGAACACTGAAGGTTACGCCGGGTCCCATGGGAAGCTGAGCTATAGGTGCTCCTGCGGGAGCTCCCTGGTATGGCTTTTCAGCAAAAAGATAAAACTGTCCGTCGTCACTTGCAGGAAGATCTGATGCAGAAACATTTACTACTACGCTGTCGCCGGCTATCGTCACTGAATTGATGCTGACTGCTCCGAGTCCTTCTGCCTTCGAGGTGAAAGGAACAGATACGGAAAGCAGCATTACAGTTAGTGCAGTGATCAGTGCGAACGCCCATGTCTTTTTTGTTGTTGTTTTCATGTAACCCTCTTTGTTATTAGTTTTGTTATTGCCCTTTTTTCATATGCCCTGTTTTTCGGGGCGCGTAAGATTATGATAGCGAAAAACCGCCTAATAATCAACCTTCATCATGCACAAGCCCTGGGGAGGTGCGGTGGGACCTGCTTTCTGTCTGTCACAGGCTTCCAGTATCTCTTTTACATCGGACGGAGTGAGGTTTCCATAGCCCACTTCCAGCAGCGTTCCCGTCAGAATTCTTACCATGTTCTGAAGGAAACCGTTGCCGTGAAAGTAGAGTCTGATGTAGTTACCGCTCTCCTCGATATTGATGGTGTCGACGCATCTGACCGTGGACTTCTTTATCTTGGTATTGCCGCAAAAGCTCTTGAAATCGTGAGTCCCTACCAGGTACTCAGCCGCTTTGCGCATGGCCTCTGCGTCCGGCTTTGTCTCCAATATGGTCACATACTTCCTGTCAAAGACAGGCTTTGAATCGCCCACCCAGCAGGTGTATCTGTAGGTCTTTCCCAATGCGTTGTATCTTGCATGAAACCTGTCGGAACAGGCTCTGACCTCGTTTATCGAAATGTCATCGGGAAGGTACTTGTTCATATATGCCTGGATTTCTTCCTCGGTCATGTCTGTGTCCAGGACTGCGTTGGCGGTCATTGCCCTTGCATGAACTCCGGCATCGGTCCTTCCTGAGCCGATCATGTTGACAGGCTCATCCTCAGGTGCGCCTGTCATCTTGTTCAGGACATTTTCGAGCTTGCCCTGGATGGTCATCTCTTTTCCGGGCTGTCTCTCCCATCCGTGATATCTGGTTCCGTCGTAACTTATAAGGAATTTAAAATTTCTTTTCATCACTCAAGATTTACCTTTACTACATGAAGGCTGTCATCGAGACCTGTTATGATATCTTTGCTTATAACGACTGAAGAGTTGCCGTCTGCTGTTATGGCAAGGGGCTTATCATCCACAGTTACCGATGCCGCCTTATACTGTCCGTAGCTCTTTTTACCGTGATTCTTGTAGACAACCTTAAGTGTCTTTCCGGCGAAGGGCAGGGTTATGGATGCCTTGCCGTCTTCGTCAAACTCGCCTGCTGTGAGTTTTGGATCGATCACGAGATCTCCGGCCTTTCCTCTTACACCGAAGCTGTCGGTTACTACTGTCATCAGATACCAGCTTCCGGCACCTGTCAGATAGTTATACAGTCCTCTTCCGTCGCCGTTAAAGTACTCGGGAATTCCTGGATAGATTCTGCTTACCGCAAAATCCGATGCGGTGTCATAGAGTGAGTGTAGTGCCTTGTATCCCTCGGCAGCAAAGCCTCTCTTATAAAGCGCGTTTCCGAACATAACTGCCATGTGGGAGAATACAGCACCGTTTTCTTTGTCGCCGTAGGAGAAACCGAACATTCTTCCGAGGTCAGTTCTGAGCTCCTTGAAATCAGTGTTGAGACGGTATCCTCCAATCTCCTTTTTGTAGAGATACTTGTCGGCGCTCTTTATGATATCTGCCACCTGCTCTTTGGTAGCTGTTCCTGACATTACAGAGAACACCTGTCCGGTGAGCATCATTCTAATATTCTTTCCGGCGGGAGTGTCAAACTCTCCCTCTACTCTTCTACCCTTGTCGTCGTAGTAGCCGTTGTACCAGCCACTGCCCTCTGAGTCAGTTACCCACTCGTCTTTGCGGATGCGGTTCATGAGGCTTGCGCTCTTTTCTTCAAGGGCCTTTGCGATATTCTCAAGGGATACTGCCTGTCTCTTTCCGCTGATGCTGTGCTTTACGCTTTCCATGTAAGTGTAGAGGAGCTCACGGCTCTTTTCCGGACTCTCAAAGAGGTCGTCGCCGTTTTTGAAGATCAGGTCATTTATCTCGGGAGCAAGTTCTATCTCTGACTTGCCGCTCTTTGCGGAGTAGAGCCTTATGTATTCAGCGATGTCTCTGAGGTTTCCTGCATAGCCGCAGGTGAAGGCAACACTCTCTCCAAGGTGGGACGCCATATCCAGGGCGTCGTTCCAGTCAGCGCCCCTGAGCTTTATCTTGCCGTTGTTGCCAAGGTCAAAGAAAGCTGTAAGGTTCTCTATAAGGAGGTGCTCAAGTACAGTTCCTTTGTATTCTGAGCCTGCATCATCCTTCTGGACTACGCCGTATCCATCGCTGTATTCGCTGTCTCTTTTCTCTGCCCTGCAGACGAAGTTGTCCTTGAAGTATGTAGCGTCCTCTGCGAGGATACCAAGGTCTCCGGTCTGATCCATGTAGAGTTTAAGAGTAAGGAAAGGCCAGAAACCGTGGTCCATCCATACCCTGGGAATGCCGTTTCTGTCAGCCTTGAACTCACCTGGCTTATCGCCGATAATGGTGGCGTTTGTGCCATCAAGTCTTACGCCTCTGAAGTTGTCCAGGATCATCTTCCTTACGCCGTCGGGATCTGTAAGGAGAAGTGCAAGACAGTCCTGCCAGAGATCACGCCATCCTCTTCCGCCTCTTCCGTAGTCGTGGTGAGGAAGGAATGAACAGCCATAGATACGCCTCAGCTGCGGCTGAAATGCGATCCACTCCATGAAGTTGTCGAAGGTCTTATCGCCTGTCTCAACGTGGATGTTGGTGATGTTCTTCCAGTACTCTTTAGCTTTGGAAAGCTCAGCCTTGGCGCTGTCTTTTGATTTGATGGCGTCAAGAACTCTTTTGAATTCGGCGCTTTCTTTCTGGGCAAAGTAGCTCTCACCGCCGTTTGCCTTATCAAAATCTGTGGTCTTTGAACCGGTGTAGGTTCCTATGGCAATCTGATATGAGATGCGCTCACCGGGCTTAAGGGTTATCTCCTTGAACTTAAGTGCGCCTATAGTCTCTTTCCCATCTACTGTGAAGGGCGCTTTCTGCCAGGAATCCCCACCTGAAAGAAGGCTTCTGGGCCTTGTGAAGGTTCCGCCTTCTCCTACGAAGATGTCAGCGTCGGCGATGAAAGACTCTGGCTTATTGCCCTCCTGATCTGCACCTATCACAAAGTAAGCGGTGTCATTTATCTGATGTCCTCTTTCGTCAAAGGACAGAGTGGGTTTAACGATTACACCGTCTTCGGTCACGCTGGCGCGGGCAAGAAGCGAAGTCACATGTCTGTGGTCTCTGATGTTATCAGCACTTCTTCCATAGATTGGAACTGCGGCAACAGGTGTGAAGGTGATGTCTTTGTCAGAATCGTTAGCAAACTTTACTGTCATTATCTCTGATGGAGTGTCAAGCAGAGCAAAGATTGCGACTTTCGCAACGAGTCCGTTTTTGCTGCATACTCTCTTTGTCTTCTGCCACATCCTGCCGGCTTTGAGCTTGACATCTTCCTCGTCGTCAGTGAATCTGTCAGCTTCCTGAGACGCTGATGCACCGCAGGCTGACCAGATCTCTTTGTCAAATACAGCCCAGAAATTTCTGGTGTCTCTCTCTGCATGGAGATCGGCAATACTCTTTGGTGCGATCAGAAAGTGATTCTGATCGAGCTTGGCATCGCCGCCAAATAAAGGATCCACGGCACTTCTGAGGTTCCCGCCTCCTGCCACAGGAAGATAGAGCCCGCTGGTGTGTTGGGGATTCTTCATTTCAAAGGTTCCATTGTTGTCAGTAAAAACGTACCCACTCATATGTTGTACCTCGTCTTTAATATGTAAATTTAATGTAGTCTCCAACTAATAATCTTACCGTATTTGGAGTCTGCTTGTAAACAAAAATGGACCATGGGGACGGGGTTAGTGGCTCATTTTCTCTGAAATGAACCGCTAACCCCGTCCCCATGGTCCAAAATGAGCAGAACTGTAAGCCGGGTTATGTCTTGAATGATCATCTATCTAGGACTGCCGTCGCCGACAGCCTCGAGCGACCCACCTGAGAACGGACCGGGCCGGCCCATGGTCCTCTTTTCGGTCTTGCTTCGGATGGGGTTTACATGGCTACTGATGTTACCACCAGCACGGTAGTCTCTTACACTGCCTTTCCACCCTTACCGGGAAAAATCCCGGCGGTACATTTCTGTTGCACTATCCTGGGAGTCACCTCCACCAGACGTTATCTGGCACCCTGCCCTGCGAAGCCCGGACTTTCCTCTCCTGCGCCCTTTCGTCTGCGCAGCAGCGATCATCCATCCTGCTCATTGGAATAACAGTATAGCACAGCCTTTTTGCTATGGCAAATGCGCATTTGTGGCAGTTTTATCATCACTTTTTGCGCTTCCGGATCTTCCTGATCACCAGTACCACTGCTGTGATGAGCGCGGCCAGAAGCAGAACAGGCAAAAGAACTGCGAATACCACTTTTGCTGTACTTGGCTGCGGAACTGTTTCATTCTCTGCCACAGGAACTGCTGCCGTCTCAACATCTTCCGCAGCAGAAGGTTCTGCTTGTGTTGAAGGTTTTATTTCGGCTTCCGGTGTACTTGTAATATTTCCTGTACTTTCGACTGATTCTGCCGGTTTATTGGCCGACTGGTATGCTGCGCTATCTGCAGGCGCCGAACCTGCCAGGTTATCTGTCCTGCCTGCCTTCCATGCATCCTCAGCCTTCTCGGTATTTGCAGATGCATCTTCAGTAACTGCAGGCTCTGCATTCACCGGTGCTTCAGCAGCACTCTCAGCCTCCATCATAGCGCCATCATATTCTTCAGTCTCAGTAGCTGCAGGCTCTTCTGCAATATACTCCGATTCTTCCACCGCAGATTCTTCTGCTGCATACTCCGCATCAGCCATTGTACTCTCTGCACTCTCCGCACTCACAGGCGCTTCAGCCGCACTTTCCGATTCCATCATCCCGCTTGCCGGTGCCGAATCATAGGACACTGTGCTTGTGCTGGACGTGTTCTTTATATCCCCTGTAATCTGCACCACAGCTACTGCAGCAACTATAAGTACCGCAAACATGGCAGCCAGCCCGCCATACCTTCTAAGCCCTGAGGTAAACCTGCTGCTGAAAGGTCTGATCTTATTGCTGTCATCATGCTGTTCATTACCTGTGCCTGCGTTCGCCTGCTCATCCTTCATCTCATTTTCAATATTCTGAAGGATACGTTTTTTCATTTCGTCATCGACTTTAACATGGTCCATGACTTTCTGATACTTATTCAAAGTCGTAGTCCTCCTTCAGAATAGTTTTTAATTTATCGCGTCCCCTCAGAAGATCAGAGCGCACAGTGGCCTCTTTTCGTCCGAGGACATCCGCGATCTCTTTAGTGGACAATCCCTCCTGGTAAAAGAGATGTATCACCTCGCGATACTTCTCCGGAAGCTGCTTTACTGCCTCCCACACAAAAGATAAGTCCTCCTTATCCTCTGCCACCAGTTCCTCCATAAGCTCGTCGGTCTCTCTGTACTTGTTGTACTTTATCTTATTCTTGCTGATATTAGCGGCCACCGTTAAAAGCCAGGCCTTCTCGTGGCTTGCGCCCTCAAATGCAGGTGCCGTCTTAATGTACTGAAAAAGGGTATCCTGGAGAATATCTTCTGCATCACTCATGTTGTGCAGATAGGAATAAGCCAGCCTCAGAATGCTGTTTCCGTATAGATCGATGATCTGACCTGCCCTCTCGGTTACTGAAAGCGCAGAGTCAGTCTCTTTGGTATTGTCAAAAGAACTGCCGGAAGCCGCAGCGAATATGCCTGTAATTAAGCTGTATAACGCCCGCAAAACTCCGGCAAAAAATCCGTCACCCCAGGGTGATCTAAGTTCAAGCGCAAAATCCATCTGTTACCCCTCCCGGGGAGCATCTCCCCGGGAGATAGTATATCATATCAGCTTCTCTTGTCCACCATGCGAACCAGTGAAATGAACTCATCTTTGTAATCATCAGTATCGTCAAGCTCTCTGTAAGCCTTGATTATATCGCTGAAGGTTACTGATTCTGAGTAGTCGCTGTCGGAAAGAAGCATTGCAAACTCTGCAACAAGTCCGGCAAACTTAAGATTCTCACTTGCTCTTTCTGAATAAGCTTCGTCGCCTACTACGAAAGAACGAAGTTCTGATGTATCCTCCTCAGGCTCCTTGTAGCGGATCTTGATGGTAGCATATTCATCTGAAGCATCATCATCTGCACTGCTCTGGTACTTGAGGTCAATGGCTGACTTGCTGTCATTTGTGATGATCTCGTAGAGAGCAACAACGCTGTGGCCTGATCCGATCTCTCCGCCATCCTTCTTGTCGTTGTTGAAATCAACAGCATCCATCTGTCTGTTCTCGTATCCGATAAGTCTGTAAGAGTTAACGACTGCAGGATTGAACTCAATCTGGAACTTCACATCTTTCGCAACAGTTACAAGTGTTGATGACATCTCGTCAACAAGGACCTTTCTGGCCTCCATCTCGGAGTCGATGTATGAATAGTTGCCATTGCCGCAGTCAGCAAGTCTCTCCAGCTTGTCATCCTTGTAGTTGCCCTCGCCAAATCCAAGAACTGATAAGAAGATTCCGTCTTCCTTCTTGTCCTTGATGAACTTCTCAAGGTCGTCAGGATCTGATATTCCCACATTCAGGTCGCCGTCTGTAGCCATGATGATGCGGTTGTTTCCGCCTTCAATAAAGTTCTCCCTGGCTATCTCATAGGCCATTTCCATTCCCCTCTCTCCCGCTGTTGATCCGCCTGCTTCCAGTGAGCGGATAGCTTTCTTGATCTTGTTCTTTTTAGACATATCCACGCCGTCCAGCACAACTTCTTCCCTGCTGGCATATGTAACGATTGATACTGTTTCCTCACCGGGCAGATTGTCTACAAGATCGATGAAGCTCTTTTTCAGAAGATCAAGCTTGTTCCTGCTTGCCATGGATCCTGATACATCGATTAAAAAGACAAGATTGCTCTCCGGTATATCCCCATCCAGCTTATCCTCTGCCTGTACTCCCACAAACATCAGCTGATGATCCTCGTTCCAGGGGCAGGGAGCAACTTCTGTGGTTACGCCAAACTTCTCACCGCGCTTAGCGGGTTTTAAGTTGTATGAGAAGTAGTTAATGAACTCCTCAGGTCTTACAGATGCCACAGGGATGGACTCCTTGTCATATCCGTTCTCGATCATGCGCCTTACATTTGCGTAGGATGCTGTGTCCACATCTGCTGCAAAAGTTGAAAGCGGCTGGCCCTTTGAAATGAAGAATCCATTCTCGTCAGGCTTGTCGTAGGACTCTGTGTTGTAGGTATCAGGCCTTACACAGTACTCATCTTCCGTATACCAGGATTCTGCATTTTTGGCTGAACCGGATGAGAAAACTCCGGTCATCATGTCGGATGTTGCTGCAGGAGCTTCAACAGGAGCTGACTCTGCTGCTGTCTCATAGCTGTAATCTGCTTCGTCGGAGTAATCCGGCGCATAAGCGGGGCTCTCTGATGTTACGGGCTCGCAGGTTGCACTCATGTCCCTTGCTGCACCGCATCCTGTGATCGCTCCTGTTGCTACTGCTGTTGCCAAAAAAAGTGATACTGCATTTACATTCTTTTTCATAATAAATTCCCTCCGTATTGTCCGGCTTTATTAGCCTCTCTATCATGTAGACAATCGGAGGGAATGAAATGTTGCAACTTATTCAAAAAACTTTTAAAAAATTTTCAGATCAGCATCTGATGTCCAAAAGCTCCATTTTTCCGCTTATTTTGAGCTCTGTGGAATTGGCGGGAACAAACAGGCAGTCCCCTTTATATATATCGATATAGCCGCGCTTTCCTTCTTCTTTGTCAAAAGAAATATTGCCGCAGCCGTCAAGGCACAGAAGAACCCTGAAGGTCAGCTCGTCAGCTCTGAAATAGACCTCCTGCCTTCTCTCTGTGTTCACCAGCATTCTGTAGACTTCGAAATACCTGCACCTTGATAAAAGCTCGCTGGCGGCCCCGGGGCTGTACTTAAGAACCCTGAGTTTCTGCCTGGGCTCGGGAAGTCCCTGCAGATTGGCAACTTCCAGTGCCTTATCAATGTGAAGTTCTCTCTTCCTGCCATCTTTGCCCACACGGTCATAGTCATAGAGCCTGTAGGTCAGATTGCTGCTCTCCTGGATCTCAGCCACAAGAGCCCCCGCACCGATGGCGTGAATGGTTCCTGATTCCACATAGAAGACGTCGTTCTTCTTTATTGGAACATACTGGAGATGCTTTTCCAGCCTTCCTGCCTTTATATAACCAAGAAGCTGCTCCTTTGTGCAGTCGTGCCTCAGGCCATACACAAGCCTTGCTCCGGATGTGGCATCAAGAACATACCACATCTCAGTCTTTCCGCGCTGTCCGCCTTCATGCTCACTTGCGTACTCATCGCTTGGGTGTACCTGAACCGACAGGTCTGCCTTCGCATCTATAAACTTGATGAGGATAGGAAGCTCACCAAGTTCCTCAGAACGCGTGCCGAGAAACTCCGGGTGAAGTTTCAGCACATCGCCAAGGAGCATTCCGTCAAACTCCCCTCCGTTTACAGTGCTCTGCCCGTCGGGGTGGGTGCTGCACTCCCAGGTCTCAGCCAGAGGATCCATATCTATTTTTTTGCCAAAGTCATCCTTTAATCTCTGTCCTCCCCAAAGGTAGTCCTTACCTGCAGGACTCAGAAGAAAAGGAAATGTCTTAGCGATCTCTTTTCCCATAAACAGTCATCACTCCAGCTGGAATTTCTGCTTGTCTTCTACTGAAATATCTGTGCCCAGCTGAACTTCAACCAGCTTCAGCTCGGTGTCTGCAAAAACCGTGTGTCTGCATCCTGAGCTCATGGTAATAACATCGCCCGGGCTGATATGCTGCTCCATTCCGTCAACAACAGTCCTGCCCTCACCGGAGAGAACAACCCACACCTCATCCCTGTTCTTGTGGCTGTGGTAGTTCATGGAATGTCCCGGGTTCAGGATGACCTTGATCGTCATGGCTGTAGGCTCAACGTCCATAACCTGATAACTTCCCCATGACTTCTCGGCAAACATGATCTGCTGGTCGATTCCATCCACGTAGGGCTTGATATAAGAGCTCTGCTCCTTGTCGGAAACAAGGATTCCCTCAGGTGATGCAGAGATGACAACATCCTCAAGTCCCATCGCAATAATGGGCACGTTGAGCTCGTTCAGAATATGAACGCCCTTGCAGGTCTCGTTCATAACGCCCTTGCCCACAACGTTCTCAGTCATGGCTTCCGTCAGAGTATTCCAGGTTCCAAGATCCTTCCAGGCACCCTCAAAGCGCTGCACCTGGATCTTATCCTCTTTCTCAACAACCGCATAGTCAAAAGAGATCTTCTCGAGGGTTTCATACTTGGAAAAGAGATCCTGATAATCTGTAAAGTCAATAAGCTCATGGGCTCTCTTTAAAACATACTCGAGTTTGTATGCAAAGACGCCGCCGTTCCAGAGTGCGCCTCTTTTTATATAATCCTCTGCCACCTCAACCGTTGGCTTTTCCTTGAAGCTTACAACATCAGAAGTCTCATCCTTGGTCTTAGGAATTATATAGCCGTACTTCTCACTCGGATAAGTGGGCTCCATTCCCATGAGGACAAGATTTGCTTCTCCCTTGTCAGCCTGCACTGAGAGTTTCTTCAGCGCCTCAAAATAGTCGTCATCAACATAAGGGTCAACAGGACATACAACCACTGATTCAGACGGATCTACTCCCTTTTCATCAACAAGATAGGTTGTGGCCAGCGCAATAGCCGGGAACGTATCCCTTCTGCAGGGCTCAACACTTATGCCCACGTCTGTTCCAAGCTGATTGTGTATCGCAGAGATCTGGCTCTTACTGGTGGCGATGGTCACCGTGGCGTCCTTATCGATCTTCTTTATCTTGCTGTACATCCTCTGGACCATTGATTCATAGGTGCCATCATCATTCTTAAATATCTTGATGAACTGCTTACTTCTTACGTCATTTGAAAGTGGCCACAGGCGCTTGCCTGATCCGCCGGATAAAAGGATAATGTTCAATTTGTTTATCACCTTTCTTAATAATAGTTTTCGTTGTCAGCTCTCACTGACCTGTCACTCTTATATGAGCTGATCATCCAGATAAGGTGGATGACAAATATTACTATAAGCATAAATATGTGGGTGTAGAACACGCCCATAATGTAATAGTTCCTCTCAAGGAAAAATCCAAGCTTAAATCCCAGTATGCTCAGTCCACCTGTAAGCAGAAGGTTTAACAGCATATACGGAAGGTTGAAAAACATATTCTTAAGTGCCACAAGGAAATCCTTGAAAGACGCATCAAAGTAAACGAAACGTCCGACCATCAGTCCAAAGTAATACATCATTACCGGACTGTACTGGCTCTCATCGCCAATGTAATTCAGATACAAAAGGAGAATGATCACAAAGAACATGGCCAGCATTCTCATGGTGGCCTTTTCGGCCCTTGTGATCCTCTTAAGGGGAATGATCAATGAGTCGAGCACTGTGTTGATGACGCAGGAAATGAGGATCAGAAGCAGCAGGACAAAGTCTTTTCCCTCTGCCCAGGCCTCCACAAGAGTGCTCTCCACTTCTGTAAGGCCGCCCATGGCTCCTGACTGGATCAGGCTGTACACGTGGTTTATCACCACATAAGCGCAGGAAAAAGAAAGAACTGACGTCCCTGCTATGATCATCTCGAAAAATCTCTGGCACTTGTCAACAAAGGCATCTTTAAGCGATAACTCATTCACATATGGATCCCGGCTCCCGCGAGAGCTCTTTTCCACAAGATATGACACTGCATAGATCAGTAAAATACTGACAGCAATTCCCACAGAAGTTATCAGAAGAAAGAGCAGCTTCTTTGGGAATGTAAAATCAGGGTTATAATATGCTTCTATTGTCATTACAAAAAACTTCCTAAGTAAAATATTTACTGCTCAATATCGCTGACCGGGATAAATACGCCAAGGCCGTCCGCTGATCTTCCCAGAAGAAGCCCCAGGTAATTGCCCTCAGCATCAAACAGTCCGCCCCCGGACATGCCCTCCGCCACCTCGATATCGCAGCATAAAACATTCCGGGACAAGTCCTCGGAA
>JAEEGL013347113.1_pt1 | contig 14939 bp, 17 predicted proteins | sample 9134231 | NCBI WGS metagenome assembly JAEEGL01 (sample SAMN16246548, study PRJNA631951) | gut metagenome | biome: gut microbiome; feature: rumen; material: fiber-attached | host: Bos | place: Iran: Karaj | collected 2018-10
ACTGAGCCCATATCGGCAGCTTTCCTGTAGAGCTCCGCGGCGCGAGACGGATCTTTCTCCGTGCCTTCACCTGCGCGCAGCATGCTGGCCGCCTCCGCCATTGCATCGGCATCCCCCGCTTCTGCCTTCCCGATCGCTTCGCTGAAATCCATGCGCGCATGATGCGAAAGAGACGGATATTGATTGCGATTCGTTTGGGGACAGCCGTTTATCAGATGACATTGACTGCCATGCGGATTCCGGCATTCTCGGAGCGAGACGCAGATAAACCCTCCGAATTCCACGGCAAAATTGTTTTATGATGGGCGCATCCCTCTTCCGATGATGAAGAAGCTGCTCATTTTCGATCTCGACGGGACGCTCTCGGATTCGTCGGAAGGCATACTATACTGCTACAGAAAGACCGCAGAAGCCTTCGGCATAACCGGGATCTCCGAGGAATCTTACAGAAGCGGCCTTGGGGGCCCGTTCGTGGAGAATATGATCAGAATCCTCGGCATCTCCCAGGACAGAATCATGGATGCCGTGAAGATCTACGTTTCCCACTATATCGAGAAGGGCTTCTCCCTATGCGGCGGCTTCCCTGGGACCAAGGAATCTTTGGAGTATCTTAGAACGAAAGGATACGTCATGTGCGTGGCGACCATGATGGTCGAGGAATTCTCGGTGAAAACTCTGGAGAAACTCGGCATCAGAGACTGCTTCCTATCGGTGAACGGAACCAACCTGAAGACGCCGATAAACAAATGCCAGCTCATCCAGAAATGCCTCGACGATGCCGATGCGAAAGCGGATGATGCCGTGATGATCGGCGATTGCGACGACGACATGGAATCCGCTGGGAAAATGGGAATCGATTTCGTCGCCGCGACGTACGGATACGGGCTGACCAAAGAGTTCTGCGAAGGGAAGGGAATCCCGTACGCGGAATCCCCCGAAGATTTCCGCAGGATATTCTGATCAGCACCTGTTCGTCTTTATCATCGCCCAGCAGAGCGCAAAGAAAACGGCGGTATACGCGACCATCATTGCGATCGAATCCAATGGAATCGCCGTATCCAGCATGATGGCCCTCGACAGCTGGCTTACATGGGTGAGCGGAAGCACGTAAATGGCGGCTGCGGCCCATCCCGGAAGCGCCGAAACGTTGAACAGAGTCCCGCAAAGGAACGTCATCGGCACTATCGCCATGCTCGATATCAGCGAGAGGGTGTTGGTCTTGTTCACCGCCATCCCCGCCAGAAGGCCGAGCAGCGAGAACATGAACGACGCCCATATCACCAGAAGGAAAGCCCACAGCGAAAGCGAGACGTCAGGGGCGATGAGATGGCCGACCAGCATTATTATCGTGCAGCTGATCAGAGCGCGTATCACACCCGACAAGGTCTTCCCGATTACTACCGACGCTATGTGTATCGGACAGAGGAGCATCTCGTCGAAGCTCATATAGAACAGCCTTTGCACCAGGATCTTCATCGATACAGTGCTGAAGGTCGCCGAAAGGGTTGTGAGAGCTATTATCCCGGGCACGATGAAAACGATGTAATCCTGGCCTCCGCCCATGCTTCCGCCTATCCCGTATCCGAAGGCCAGCAGGTACAGGAGTGGCCCCACTATCCCGGTCAATACGGTCTCGGCCAGGTTCCCTTTGATATAGCAGAGATCGCCCCAAGCGACGCGATAGGATTCGTCTATGATATCCCAGAGGATCATCTTAGACTCCCTCCGGATACCGCCAGGAAAACGTCCTCCAGCGTCGTCATCCTGATGTTGATATAAGAATCTTTGATGCCGTCCGCGAATGCCCTGGCTTCCTCCATCGACGCGAAGTGGTGCGTTTCCACCTTGTTCCCGCATGTCACCTCGACAGTGGTGCCGCCGATCAGACTCTTGAGCTCGTCGACGGTGCCTATTGCGGACATCTTGCCCCTGTCTATTATGGCCACCCTATCGCACAGCGATTCGGCTTCCTCTATGTAATGCGTGGTCAGGAATATCGTCGTGCCCCTTGAGTTGAGGGTGCGGACCAGCTCCCAAAGAAGATGGCGCGATTGGGTGTCCAAACCGGCCGTAGGCTCATCCAGAAACAGGATGGACGGCTCATGGAGCACAGAACATACGATGGCCGCCTTCCTCTTCCACCCTCCTGAGAGATCGGCAATCATCTTGTCCATATGCTCGCCGAGGCCGAGGACATCGGACAGTTCCTTTATCCTGAGCTCCATCACGTCCTTGGGAATCTTGTGGAGCATGGCATGGTACTTTATATTCTGCCTGACCGTCAGATCCTTGTCGAGGCTGATGTGCTGCTGGGCTATCCCGATGCATTTCCTGGCCTCCAGATAATCGGTGGCGGAATCGTGCCCATCTATGGTTATCTTCCCGGACGTCGGCCTCTGGATGGTTGTTATGGCGCGTATCGTGGTCGTCTTCCCGGCCCCGTTCGGACCCAGGAAACCGAAGACCTCGCCGCGCCTTATGCCGAACGTCAGCCCGTCCACCGCTGTGAAGCTCCCAAAACGTATGGTTAGGCCTTCCACCGAGACTATCGCATCATTCTCCGGGGAAGGGGAACAATCGGAGATACCTTCCGGAATGGGGGCTTTCTTCGACGGGTTGGTCGCCATTGCCAGAAGGTATCTTTAGAAGATATTTAATAGACACGTTGTTCAGTATCTTATAGAGTCTCTATCATCTATGCGCTCAAGCGTGATTCTGACCACATCGTTGTATCCAAGACCCAGAAGCTTCGCTTCGTTAGTGATGTGGATCGAAAGACTGTTGCCGTTCATTTTGATCTGCTTGTCTGCTACCACTGTGCTATTCATTCAATCCCTCCAGGAATAATTCCCAGCAATCATACTACGTATTTCTACTATAATAACAGTATGTTGTAATTATTGTTAATCTTGTAGTTATTGTAATTATTGTATTCTAAGTTATTCATAGCGATGCTGGACTGAATCGCCATCCAATCCAGCTTAACTGTCTTCATCCAAAAACCGCGCAAACGCGCATATATAGATTAGAAGAACATGTTGTCCAACAAAGTGACGCGATACTTGGTCTCCAAAGCCACTGGACATCCTGCGGCGTCAAAATAGCGTTCCGAGTGATACGATGGACTACATAATCGAGATAAAAGGTCTGGTTAAGCGGTTCGGGGATAAAACCGCCGTGAACGGCCTCGACCTGAGCATCCATAAAGGGGAGCTCTTCGGATTTCTGGGGCCGAACGGCGCTGGAAAGACGACTACGCTGAGATGCGTGGCGACGCTCACCGGATTCGATGAAGGCTCCATAAAGGTGGGAGGGCACGACGTGAAAAAAGAGCCTTCGGCCGCCAAAATGTGCATGGGGGTCATCCAGCAGCAGGTCTCCTTGGACAAAGACCTGACCATCCGCGAGAACATGATCTCCCACGCGATGTACCACGACATCAGGAAGAAGGAGCGCGAGGAAAAGATAGCCGAGCTCACCGATTTCTTCGGCTTGGAAGAATACCTGGACAAACCCGTGGACTCGCTCTCCGGAGGATGGAAGAAAAGGGCGGCCATCGTCTGCGCCATGCTCCACAACCCCGAAGTATTGTTCTTGGACGAGCCGACGTCGGGTCTGGACATCAACGCGCGCCGCCTTCTTTGGGACATCATCAGGAAACTGCATGCCGAAGGCACCACCATCATACTGACCACCCATTACATCGAAGAGGCCGAATCCCTCTGCGACAGGGTCGGAATCATCGACAAAGGAAAGATTATAGCGTTGGACGAGCCCCGCGTCCTCTGCGATAAAGTCGGATCGACTGCGGTGGAGTATTCGGAAGGCGGCAAGACGGTATACAGATACTTCAAAGACAGAGATGAAGCAAAGGAATTCGCGGCCACCAAAGAAGGGGATGTCTCCATAAGGAAGACCAATCTGGAAGACGTGTTCGTAGAGCTTACCGGCAAGAGCGTGGGGGCGCAGACATGAGCAACCTCCTTGTCGATACGTTCCACGTGGCTTGGGGAGACCTGATGTTCTTCAAGCACAACTTCCTGAACATCCTCGTGATGAGCATCATGAGCCCGCTCCTGTATCTCATAGCTTTCGGATACGGGCTCAGAACCGGCGAGACCGATATAGGGGTCTCATACGTCGCCTTCGTCATTCCCGGTATCGCGGCGCTTTCGTCGCTGTCGTCGTCGTTCTCGGCCAGCGCGACCAGGATGAACGTCCAGAGGCTCTATTACAAAAGCTTCGACGAGATGATGATGTGCCCGCTGAGCCTGTCATCGATCGTCCTTGGCAAATGCGTCCTGGGGCTCCTGAGAGGGATGCTGAGCTGCTTCCTGCTTTACGCGCTGGGCCTGTTCCTTGCGCCGGAGCTCGTCCTCTCGCCGATGATAATAATCTGCATAATACTCTCGTGCGTCACGTTCTCGCTTCTGGGCGTTGCCGTCGCTTTGATGGCCAAATCCCACCAGACGATGGCGACCCTGAACAGCCTGATCATCCTGCCCATGACGTTCCTTTGCGGCACGTTCTTCTCGGTCAGCTCTCTGAACCCGGTATTCCAGGCGATCCTGTATTGCCTGCCGCTGACCCACGCCAGCGAAATAATAAGAGCCGCTGCGCTCCCGGATTATCTGGATTTCCCCTGGATATCCCTCGTTGTGCTGCTGGCGTTCGCCGTCGCGTTCTTCGCGGTGGATATCTATCTCCTGAAAACCAAGAAAATATGAGGCTGAGGGGGAGACCCCCAGCCATTCCCAATTGTTTCTGATCGGCAGTGGCGGGTCATGACCCTCTGACGCCGTGGACCAATTCATCGAGTATGTATCTGGCCCCCTGGATCCCGTATATGGGACGGGGGATCATGTCGTCCAATCCGCTGCCCGAATGGCCTATCGGTATCCCGATGCATCCGCGCATGGCCATGGTGTTAGCCGTGACGCCCTCGCACAGGACGACATCGCTGCCTTCGACCGGCTCCTTACCGAACGCGTCGCCCATGCCATGGGAATCCAGGAAACCTTTCAGGGCGGATATCTCGCCGGCATCCGAGCCGGGATCGACCGCGACCGCAATCGGGATCATCCCGAGATATCCGTACAGCCACTCCGTCAGAGGCCTGACGACGGAAGCCGTCTCCGCTGCGGAAAACGAAAGTGCCCTGATCCTCAGCGGCATGTACCTCATCCCGGACAGCTTATCGTATACCGCTCTTTCGGCCTTGCGGACCTTCTCCAGCGCTGGCGACGGGTCCCTCCCGGACGCTCTGGCAAGCGCCGTTATCCATTCCCTGACGGCCGAGAAACCGACAGGGGCCCCTGCCGGTGAACGGACCGTCGGGATCCCGAGCGACTCGTAATATTCCGTGAGCCCGGCGCACATCTCCGGGCATACCACCATGTTGAACTCTGCATCCGCCGACGCCATAAGATCGGCCACAGAAGCGCCTGCCCCGGGAGTCGAGATGACCTCCAGACCCATTGATTCGGCGTATCCGCACAGCTCTTCCCTGGCCGCGGCCCAGTCCTTGTCCAAAAGGGACAGACCCAATATGTTCAGGGTCCCAGGCCTGACCACGCCCCTTTTCGGGGACAGGTGCCTCATTATCGCCCTCATCATGTGGCCATAGCACTCGGTGACTGGCATGGAGACCAGGGATTCGTCCATGTATATCGCCACGTTTTCCATTCCGTTGTCCCTGATCGCCTTCTCTATATTGTCCCCGATCAGCGCGGCGCCCGGAGAATTGATGACGACTATCAGCGACGGCTTCTTTCCGGCGATTATCGGCAGAGCCTCGTCCAGCTTGTAGAAGGCCCCGTTGATGAAATCATACTCATCCAGATACGTCGCCGGCACGCGGGGATATCCATAATAATAGGGACCGAACCAATCCTCGTCGGACCCCGGTGCCATCCTGGGATATACAGCGCTGGAATGCACCATATGCCTCACCCTGCAGCCTCCGGGCCCGTGCAGGAATGCGACGGCATCATCTATGCTCTCCACGGCCATGATGGCGCCGTTGAATCCGTCAGGGAGACTCCTCATTTCACGGCCTCCTTCCAGCCCTCCGTAGGAGGGAGCTTCATGACGTTCTCCAGATAGACGGCATAATCCATGGCGCCTATGATCCCGATGCCGACCTTCCTTGTCCTGGCGACCCTGCACCTCCCCATCACTGGATATGGAAGATCTGAGATCAGAAGGTCGGGATCGAATTGCCTGAGGTCTTCAGCCAGCATCTCCCAGGAGTAATCCTCCGTGATCCTGCTGGATAAGCGATCGGACGAGGTAGTATACGTCCGCGGAAGCCCGGACATCATCCCCATGCGGACTATCTCGGCCCCGAGATCGTCCAGAAGCTCCGCGAGCCAGTCGCCTCTCCTGTTCAGTACTATAGCTTTCTTGCCTTCGAAACGGTGCCTGTGATCTGCCAAGAACCTGCCGTACTCCTCTTCTGCGCGTTTGAGCTCCGTTTCTGCGGCCTCTTCCATGCCCAAAGTCTCGCCCATGAGACGAAGCCACTCGGAGTATTGTCTCATGCCTACCGGCAGGGGAAGCGGGAACGGTTTTCTGCCGGTGCGCTCCGATATCGACGCCATCATCCCGGCGGTCATTTTGTCCCCGGATACCAGAAGGTCGATTGAAGCCCTGCAGAAGTCCCTGACGCGTTCGGACGTGGTCTCATCCAGGAACCTGCAGTTGACGCTCAGCCCGAACAGGGATAGGATGCGCCCAAGCTCGCTCCGATACCTGCTGGATTCGATGTTGAAGAACGAATAAGACACGAGATTGACCAGCCCGCGCTCCGGCTTGACAGATGCGTCTATCAGCCCGCAGATGAACTCGGAAGCAATCGCCATGCCCTCGTCGAACGATCCGGCGACATCCCCGTCGGTTTGGATGCAGCATATTTCCGTGCCCGGATGCTTCGAAGAAACTTTCTCGATCGCCCCGGCGCTGTCATCGCCGATTATCCCCGGCATACAGGCGGTGACCACGGCTATCTTATCGCATCCCTCCGAAATCGCTTCCTCCAAGGATTCCTCAAGAAGACGGACACCGCCGAATATGGACACGGAATCGTCCATCATGGTGCAGCGGAGATTGTGCGTAGGCAAGGTATCGTACGCCCCTTTGGAATGGAGCTTCATCGATATGCTCCCGCGGGACATGTCCATCAGATACATGCAGCTCCGCGGGCCGTGGATCAGTACCGTGTAATCAGTAAGCCTGGTGAAGGCGGCTACCGCCCCATATGCGGCGCAGGAGCTCATTATCCTCGTCCCTTTGATGGACGTTCTGCACCCGCATCCGGAGCAGGCCACTCGCGGCTGGGATTCCCCTGAGCCGGGGCGTATCTCCCTTCCGGCGGCCAGATCGGTGAGCTGGAGATCGTCCAGAGGATGGGGGTAGCGAAGCTCGGCCTTGCCATCTGACGCCTGGGAGATAGCGTCGGCGATGGAATCTATCCTCGCGGAGATGTCCGAATCTGGGAACAGCTCGCGGACGGTGGCTCCTTTCGCCTCTGCTTCCCTGAATGAGTAGTCGCGGGGTATGACGGCGATTATCGGGACGCCCGCCGCTTCAGCGAACCTCCCGACCGATTCCAGCTCGTGCTCCACCCCGCGGCAATTCAGTATCATCCCGAGCAGACGGGGCTTTCCGGTATCGAAATTGGAGAGCCCTTTCATGATGTTGTTCGCGGCGTACATGGACATAAACTCCCCGGAAGTCACCAAGACGACCGCATCAGCATATTCCCCCCTCAGAGGAACGGCGAACCCGCCGCACACCACGTCCCCGAGAACATCATAGATTTTTATGTCCACATCCAGGGAATCCGCGCCCAGCTTCTTCAGCGTGTCAAAAGTCGTGAGAATCCCGCGTCCGGCGCATCCTATTCCGGGCTCTGGGCCTCCGGCCTCTGCGCAGATGACCCCTCCGGCGCCGGTCTCTATCACGTCCTCCAGCTTCCTCTTCAGAACCGGGACGGAGCGGGCGTAATCGAGAACGGTGGTCTGCGCCCTTCCTCCCAGCAGCTGGCGCGTCGAATCGTGCTTCGGATCGCAGCCGACCTGCATGACCTTGCGGCCGCGCGAAGCGAGGGAATAGGAGATGTTGGCGGCCATCGTGGATTTCCCGATGCCTCCTTTGCCATAAATCGCGACCTGGAACATGGAACTCACTGGATGCTATATCCTGCATCCCCTTTTTATATGGTGTTATTCTTGGATTCAGAATCTACGAGAAATAGAAACCATCGCCAACAGTTTTATGTGCAATTTCGATACCCAAAACATGAAAGCGGAAACGACGGCGAGACTTTTCCATGCCGCTATATCCATCGCAATCTTCGCCGTTCTGCTGGCTCCGGTGGCGTCGGCCCTCCTTGGAATGGGAAATGCCGAGGGAGAAATCGAAATCTCCACCGGCGCGGAATACGACGTCCAGGAGATGGATGCCGAATGCCTCGCGCTGAACATTTCCGAAGCCGTGCAAGAGCTGCAGGGATGCGTGATAACATATGGCGAATATTCCGATCCCGTCGATTCCGCAAACGCGCTTCAAGTAGCCAAGAAAGTGATCGAAAGCGGGGCGGTGAAAGCCAGAGTTTTCGATTCGGACGGCAAATTGGCTTCGCAGAAAGCCGTCAGATACTCCGACGCCGTATCGGTGAGGACGGTCATGGACGTCCATCTGCCTGAGGCCATCGCCAGCATATCCGACGCCAGCGCCCATCTGCGCTTCTCCGGATCGGATATTTCCATCCCGGCGATATCATCGACGCGGGAGAACGGAAGCATCCTCCGCCTCGATTTCACCGTCCCCTACGTCATCGCATATGCCGCATTCTCCCTGGGATGCGGGACCACGCTGGAAATGGATCTCAACTATGGCGCCAGCGTGAAGATGAGCGCCGAGATAGAATCCGAGCCGGCCGCGGAAAAGTTCGCGTTCTCCACTTACGGAGTGGATACCGACATAATAAGCGGCATTTCCAAGCAGACGGGGATTCCAGTGCTGTCCTTCATCGGCATAGCGCCGGATTCCGCCGGAAAAATGGGAATTTACGCGGACTACGAGATGTCCGGCGGAGTCCTCAAGATCGACGGGAGGAACGATCCCCCGTCGGCATCCCTCGCAAAATCGCTTGAGAAAAACGGGGAGATCACCATCTCATCCGGAAACGTGTCGACGGTAATCCCGAAGGACTCCTCCGAGGGACTGATAAAAGCCCTCAAAACGCTGGAAACGATGAATGGAGGGTTCCGATGGGCATCCACAGCCCGGCCAGAGGGGCTATCCGCGCAACTTGGGCGCTTATTCTGTACGCCCTGATCCCTTACATCGCAATCATGGTCCTCGAAGATCCCAAAGCATTCGGCCTCGACTTGGACCTGACAGGGTACAGCATCCAAGGGATATCGGACATCCTATGGAGATCCGTCATGTTCAGCCCCATAATGGCAGCCGCAGCCTTCGCCATAGGTTACTTCCGGAAAGGCGACGCGAAGCGCATATGGGCGCAGATAGCCGCGCTCATTGTGGGGTACATATGGTTCCTGTTCATCATAAACTTCGGGAACTTGGAAGGGCTCATAACCTCCGGAGACGTTCTGGAGATCGAGGGCGGCAAGGCTAGCCTCAAAATCGGGGTATTCGTCACCGGGATGATCGGGATCGTCGCCGCTCTGAAGCTGCTCAGGATTCCGATCTATTACTGCCAATACAAAGACCACAGGGAGGAATTCCTCGAGATGTATGACCCCAACGGATACGTGACGTACAGGCTGGCCAACGATACCGACGAGGAATACGAGATCCTTGAGAAGGAATCGAGAAGGAGGAGAAGGCGATGGGAATCAACATAGGCATAGGATACGAGGACTCTGAATGCGCCGGATGCGGAGATCTGAGAAGACAGATCATAAGGGTCCGTGTGAAAGAGGGAAGCGGATTGGACGATATCCTGGAGAAGGAAAGGGTGGTGCCCATCGAGAAGGCCATGGAAGCCGTCCAAGACTGGGATGATTTCGCGGAGAGAAACTCCCTGGACCCCAGCGAGGATTTCGTCTACATCAGCAGCCTTAAGAAAGCGGACAGGAAGATTCTGGAGCCTCTCTCGGAGGAATCCGTCAGCGGATGGGCTTCCTTGGAGGGGCTGTCGGCCTCCGACAGGGAGAAAGTCATTTCCGCCGCGGAGGAATCCATGACGGGCTGGGACATGATCTCGTTCGACGATATGTCCGAGATCTGCGGCAAATGCCCGCTCTCATGGGACAAAGGGCGCGGATGCATCGGAGCTTTCGGCCCTGACAACTCCCTTCTCCCGCAGATCGCCGGGAAATATGGCTGCGAAATAGTGGCTTCGGTCCCGGAATCGGCCAAATCCGGACGCAGATTCGCACGCAAGGATGCCGATAAACTCCTGAAAGAGTGCGGAATCCTCAGGGAGAAGCTTCCCGAAGAAGGTAAAATGGCTGTCAGGCGCTACGCGGGGCCCGTCGAAAGGATGGAAGCGGCCGCAAAAGCGTGCATCCACGGCCGCTGCGGATTCTATTTCTTCTGAAAGGAATCTCATTCGTACCCATTCAGGCGCATCAGCGCGGAGACCATGCTTGCGACAAGGGATTTTACGCCCTTCATTCCGGAGACGTCGTCCGAATACTGAGGCGAGTTGAGCGCACGCACTATCGGAAGCGGATTGGAGCCGGCCACGATCATGCAGTTGTTTAGCATGAAATCCACCATCTGGTTGAATACCAGCGAGCCTCCCTGATGGGAATGGACCGCGATGGCCCCTCCGACCTTGCCTCTCAATCCCAGATCCCCCTTCTCGAAAACGAGCTGCGCCCTCTCCAGGAAAGTCTGCATGACGCTGGGGCACGCTCCCGCATAGGATGGGGCGGCCAGAAGCAAGCCGTCGGCGGCGCGGAGCTTGTTCAGCAGAGGATTGAAGCCATCGTCCTCGTCCATGCATCTGCCGTCGCCGCGTATCTCGCAGGTGAGGCAGACGTTGCAGTTGGCGAACTGGTACTCATAAAGGTGGACGATCTCGAACTCCACCCCTTCCTTCTCGAACTCATCCTGGACCTCGTTCAGAATGTTGCTTGTGTTCCCGAGCGGACGCGGGCTCCCGTTGAGCGCGATGACCTTCATGCCAGCGCATACGGCATTCGATAAAAATAACTGCTGTATCGCAGGCTTTTTTGGCGCATCAAGAATGCGGGTTTAAGTATCAATTTGATATAGGGAACGCAGGAGATTCAATGACCGAGATGCTGAGAATTGCGGACCTCCACGCCGAAGCGGGCGGCAGGGAGATCCTAAAAGGAGTGAACCTGACGGTCGAAGAAGGTGAGACATGCGTTCTGTTCGGGCCGAACGGTTCGGGTAAATCCACGCTCCTTTCCACCATCATGGGCTACAGCACATGCCAAGTGACCGAGGGAAAGATCCTTTTCAAAGGGCAGGACATCACTGGCATGAGCGTGGACGAGCGCGCCAGGCTTGGGATAGGCATGATGATGCAGAGGCCGCCCAACATCTTCGGGGTGAAGCTCGGCGATCTCGTGAAAGCCTCCGCCAAAAACAAAGATGTCTTGGACCAGGCTTCCAACTTCAAGATGGGGGAGTTCTTGGAGAGAGACATCAACGTCGGTTTCTCCGGCGGAGAGATAAAAAGGTCCGAGCTACTCCAGCTTACGGCCCAGAAGCCGGAATTCATACTCCTGGACGAGCCTGAATCGGGCGTCGATCTGGAGAGCATCGACCTCATCGGCAACAAAGTGAAGGATCTGCTCTTCGACTCCGCTTCCGGCTCGGCGAGGCACGTGTCGTCCCTCGTGATTACCCACACGGGACAGATTCTGGATTACATCGGCGCGGACCGCGGCTACGTCATGAAGGAAGGGGTCATCCAGCGCACAGGAAAACCCGCAGACCTCCTGAGGAACATAAAGCAGAACGGCTACGGGGAGTGATTCGATGCCAGGCAGAGATTCGGTTAAAGAGGCCCTGAACAAGAAAGGCGCCTACGGCAAAGACATAGACCTGGAAATGTACGAAGAGGGCTCCAAAGATGCCGACCAGATATCCGATCTGGATAGTTCCGAGTACAAAAGATATATGGAACAGGTCGGGGTGGTGGCGGACGAGATGGCCCGCTCCGGAAGCCTGTTGTTCATCGACAACGGGATGAGCCATTGCAGCCCCAAGATCCAAGAAGGCTTGGAAGTAACGTCCGTCAGCGAGGCGCTCAAGAAACACGATGGCCTGAAAGACTTCATGTGGAACGCCATGGACCCCGCGAAGGACAAATACACCGCCAAGACCTATCTCGAAGATGGGGACGGCTTCTTCGTCCGCGTCAAATCCGGATACCACATCAAGACCCCGATGCAGTCGTGCATGCTTCTGAAGACCAACAGAACGGTCCAGAACGTCCACAACATCATCATCGTGGAGGATGGCGCGTCTCTGGAGATGATCACCGGGTGCACCACCGCCCACCACGCCAACGATTCGCTGCATGTCGGAGTCACCGAGATGTACATCGGCGACGACGCGAACCTCACCTACTCCATGGTCCACAGCTGGGGCAACAAGACCAACGTCCGCCCGAGGACGAAAACCGTCGTCGGGAAGAACTCCAACTACGTCAACAACTACATCCTCCTGAACCCGGTGGGATCCATCCAGAGCTTCCCCGCCGCAGACCTCGCCGAGGGCGCGTCCACCACATACAACACCGTGTGCCTGGCACATGCCGGATCGGACATCGACACCGGAGGGATGGTCAACCTGAACGGATTCGGCAGCAGGGCCGAGATCATGAGCAGAAGCATCTCCATGGGCGGGAAGATGTGCGCCAGAGGCCGCCTCGTAGGCAACGCCCCGGGCGTGAAAGCCCATCTGGAATGCAGAAGCATCATCCTGAAGGACGGCGGATCCACTTTGGCCATACCCGAATTGGAAGCCCACGTAGCGGACGTGGAGATGACCCACGAAGCGGCCGTCGGAAAGATCGCCAGGGATCAGATCGAATACATAATGTCCAGAGGTCTGGATGAGGACCAAGCCGTCAGCATGATCGTGAAAGGTTTCCTGTCTGGAAGCATCAACGGTCTCCCGGAATCCCTGCAGAAAGATCTGGACACAGCCATAGGGCAGGCCAACCTCGGTAACTGAAGAAAAACGGCGGAAAAATCCGCCAACTTCTTCCAAATTATCCCGGGTGCGCACACTATAAATATCGGTGCCACCCAATCATCTTTTTATGGCAGATAAACAAGCCCCTTTAATGGTTACGTTGGTGGCATTGCTGTACATAGTCCTCGGGATATTGATGGCTCTCGCCGCTTTGGCGCTGCTCCTGTCCATCGTGGCATTAGGCCCGGTTGGCCTAGTGGGATCTGCGATACCTGGAATAGGCGCCCTGATATGCTTCGTAATCGCTCTCGGATTCTTGAAGGGATGGAAAGCTTGGTGGTACCTTGGGCTGATCTTCTCCATCATCGGCATCGTTGTTGGCCTGTTCAGCCTGCCAGCGGGTATCATAGGGATCATCATCAACATCGTGATCATCTACTACCTGTTCAGACCCAACGTGAAATCCTACTTCCTCGACTGAAACTCTTTTGGGGCCTGTGCCCCGCCCTTTTCTCGGAGACAAGAAAATCTTTATCCGCATCCGATGATAGGCCCGCATGGCCGCCGACAGACCTATCGCAGTCACTTTGGTAGCTTGCCTTTATCTTGCTTTGGGAGTCATAACGCTAATCGGAGGCGTCTGGCTCATAGCTGGCCACCACATGTTCTGGGGCCCGATAACTTTGATCTCCTCTCTGATCATAATTCTCATGTCAGTCGGGATCTTCAAGGGCTGGGACGCCATGTGGTACATAGGATTGCTGCTGTCCGTTCTTGGCATCATCGGCGGCATCCTGATGATTCCGGTCCCCATCGTGAACATCATCGGCGTGGCGTCGATACTGATCAACATCCTGACCATTATCTATCTGCTGCGGCCCCATGTGAAAGACTTCTTCTTGGGATGAGAGCGGCTCAGAGCTTGAAATCGGATTGGGAATCGATCACGTGGATGATGTTCCTGTCCGGATCGAAGAACGACGTCTCTACCCCGAACGGAGTGCGCGCGGGATCGGTGACGAACTCCACGCCCTCATCTATTAGGCGGCGATGCGTGCTGAATGGGGAATCCACAGCCAGATAAACGCCGGTGTCTATCCCCGCGGCTGCGGATTCGCACAGAACGATTCTGCAATCCCCTCTGCGCATATAGACGCGGCCGTCTTTCGACCCCAGAATCTGCATCCCAAGCATATCGCGATAGAATTCGGCCGATTTCGAGACATCAGAGACAGGTATGCTGAATGCGAATATGGATTCCGGCAGCCCTTCCACGGTATATTCGAAAAGTCCCCCCTGGGGATCCCCGATCGGCATGGCCATTGAATCTCCGGCCCCATATATAAAGCGGAAGCACCTGAAAAAAAATTGGTGGCGAGTTTGCCAAACATACAAATCTTTATATACACAACCGATGTACCCTCCTACGTTGCCCTGGTAGTGTAGTGGCCTATCATAAAGCCCTGTCGAGGCTTTGACACGGATTCGAATTCCGTCCAGGGCGCTCATCCTTTTCGAGCGTTTTCTCGATATTCGCATATTATCGCGTATTTTCTGCGGACATAACACTATTGGTTGCTCTTCATCCGACAGCGATTTCGGTTCATGGGATCAAAAGAGAGCCTTCGCGTTCAAGGTTGGCAAACGCTGGACACAGAAAACCCATAAATATTGGCTGACTCTAACCGAACCCCGTTGCCCTGGTAGTGTAGTGGCCTATCATAAAGCCCTGTCGAGGCTTTGACACGGATTCGAATTCCGTCCAGGGCGCTCATCCTAATTCT
>JAEEGL010137594.1_pt1 | contig 14938 bp, 13 predicted proteins | sample 9134231 | NCBI WGS metagenome assembly JAEEGL01 (sample SAMN16246548, study PRJNA631951) | gut metagenome | biome: gut microbiome; feature: rumen; material: fiber-attached | host: Bos | place: Iran: Karaj | collected 2018-10
CTCCGAATCTGATGCCGTCTTCGGAGAACATAGGGCATTAATCCGCATTTCTACGGGCTGTTCCCTACTAGGGGGCAGGTTGGATACGCGTTACTCACCCGTGCGCCGGTCGCCATCAAAGGGAGCAAGCTCCCTTCATGATGCCCCGCGACTTGCATGTGTTAAGCCTGTAGCTAGCGTTCATCCTGAGCCAGGATCAAACTCTCCGTTGGAAAATCTGTATCTTACACGCCAGACGGCGAAAGCAACAACCGCGGGAATACCGCGGATGAGCACGCCGCAGGCGGGCATTGTCTTGTCAGGCACAGGACATGAACTCCGTATTATCAAGTCAAAGTCATACATGGGGCGTCGGCCTATGGCCCGCCCCTGTCTAATTGACGGTTCGTATCTCTACCTCTGCGCCGCCAAGCAACCCCCGAAAACAACTGAAAGGGCAAAAGCCCCGGCAGGAAACGGAAAGGCGCAACGGCGCATAGCTTCTTGTACTACTTCTCTTCTGTCTTATGTAATCCTATCAAAGAACGATGTCCTAGCAAGCAAACGCCCCCGATAGGAGGCGAAAGCGGATGCAAAGGTAATACAAAAACCAACAACAACCAAATTTTTCAGCAACTAATTTCAAAAGAATAACAAATTTTTCGACTTTCTTGACGAAAAAGGGGAGATTTTTCAATTTTTACAATGCATTTTCCATACATCGGAGCATCAAAATGATGTTTTAGAGGCTACAACAAGAGGAAAAAACATGATTACTCCACAATTTTCGCTTTTATAATACGAATATCATTCAAAGGTCGATTGTTTGCATCGGTTTCAGCCCATTGGATGCGATTAACTACATCAAGTCCTTCCACCACTTGTCCAAACACGGTGTATTGACCATCCAAATGAGGTGTACCTCCAAAACGTTGGTAAGCTTCACGCAATTCTGGTGTAAGCTTAATCTGTCCGCCCGTAGCTTCATCCAAGCGGTCTTGAACTTGGTCGAGCATCATATCGCTCAATCTGCGTCCCCAAACAATATAGAACTGATGCTGGGAAGACTTTCGTTCGGGATTTACCTCATCGCCCTCGCGAGCAGCAGCCAGGCTTCCACGTTTATGGAAAATCTCTGGAAAACGTATCTCGGCTGGAATCTTTTCTCCCTCTTTTGACTCTCCTAAGAGCTGACCAGGAACAGCATGGCGGCTTACGGTATCACCAGTTTGAATCATAAAATTGGTAATAACACGGTGGAAAAGCACGCCATCGTAGATGCCTTCGCGAACATTCTTTAGAAAGTTATCGCGATGAAGGGGAGTTTCGTTGAAAAGTTCTATGCGGATGTTGCCACTGTCGGTTTCGAGGACAACCTGTTGACGGGGAAGAGCATCTTGAGAAAAAGAAGGAAGGGAGAGAAGAATAAACAAGAAAGAAAAGAGGTTTTTCATAAGGGGGGATTAATAATGGGGAAGATGATGGATGAAGATGGAAATGCAGAGGCGGCGCCTCAGCCTACTCTAAACCACAAATGCTATCGATGAGCATGGGAAAGGCTAAAGAAGCGCCAAGTAAAAGAAAAGTAATGAAGCCCCCTCGCACAAAGTTGCACGAAGGGGGGCAAAAGAGATTAATAGGCATCGCCATGGGCGATTTCGTCTTTCGTGATTTTCTTTTTGTCTATGCTGCGCCATGCGTAGATGATGTAGGCAAGGACAAATGGTATGAGCAGACTGACGATGGCCATGGTGCGGAGTGTGAACTCGCTGCTGCAAGAATTGGCAATGGTGAGCGAACTCTGTAAATCGATATTCGAAGGATAATAGGCCGTATTGTTCCATCCAGCACAGAGCAAAAGAGCAAGAACAGCGAGCACTGTTCCTATGCCAGCAGGCCAAATGCCTTTTTCATAGGTTTTGCTAACAATTGTACGGAACACACCATAAAGCACAAGAACTACACCTATTAATAATACTATTAGCACCACAGGCATAGCCAACAAATTGTGCAAATATTTGTAGGGTTCCATGACTATTATGCCTGTTGCCGGGTCGTAAGCATAACCGTCCTTAAGCAGAAGGTGAACCAAATAGGCCACAAAGAGGATAAGGAATGGCACAGCCGCACCAATGAGGCGCACGGAGCCTCGCGAACAAATGTCTTTGTCATCAACATTGTTAATCACATAGAGTATACCCAACGTCCGAGCCAAGAAGAATACGGCCAGCCCCAAGACAAGTACCCAGGGATTGAGCAGTGCGTCGAGCCCATGCGAGGCATTGGCCCAGCGGCTGATGATTGGAGCACCAAGATCGGTGAGATTGGCTTTCTCTATGATGAAGTTCGAGCCTTCGAAGAACGTGGCCACAGCACCTCCTAGCAGCAGCGGGCCGAGAATGCCGTTAAGCACGAGGAAGAACTGGAAGGTGCGCGGGCCAAGAATGTTACCTAATTTGTTCTGGAACTCATAGCTGATGGCCTGCAGCACAAAAGAGAACAGAATAATCATCCACAGCCAGTAGGCACCACCAAAACTGGTGCTATAGAACAGTGGGAACGATGCGAAGAACGCGCCACCAAATGTGACCAGTGTGGTGAACGTAAACTCCCACTTGCGCCCCGTTGAGTTGACAACGAGTCGTTTGCCCTCTTCGGTCCACCCGAGTGAGCGCATGCAAGAGTTGGCTCCCTGAACAAACAGCAGGAACACCAACAGGGCTCCCAGCAGTGACACTAGGAACCACCAGTATTGTTGCAAAAATTCGTAACTCATATTTGAAATTTACAATTTGACAGTTTTACAATTAACATTACTTTTTGGGTAGCTTAGGCATCCACCGTTGAGTGTTCAGGTCCTTTTTTTATCTGCTTGAACAGAATGCTGATTTCCACTGCGAGCATGGTGGTGAACAGCGCCAAGAAGATAAAGAACGTGAGTGCCACTGAGCCAGCACCGACCTGAGACACAGACGCACTGACGGGCAGCATGTCCTGAATGGTCCACGGCTGGCGACCGAACTCTGCTACGAGCCATCCGCTCTCCGAGGCAATGTATGCCAACGGAATGAGTACAATGGCTGCTACGTGCAACCAACGGTATTTGGTGATGTCTTTCTTCTTCTGCAGGAAAATAACCACTGCGAAGAAAAGGATAAACAAGCAGCCCAAGCCCACCATGACACGGAAGGCCCAGAAGTTGATGGGCACATACGGCACAAGCTCATTCTTATCCTTAATATATCCGTAGCCAAAATACTTAAAGTTGTCGGCCAGCAAACTAGCCTGCACTTTTGCATCAGCCTCCCTACCCTCGGCTTTCGCTTTACGGTAGTCGGCCAAAGCCTGAATGGCTTTCTTTCCTGAGGCAATTTTTTCGTCGAACGATGGTTCCACAGTACCGTCGGGACGTTTGTAGCCATTCCACAAGTCTTTAATACCAGGCACATAACCATGGAAGTCGCGCGTGGCAAGGAACGAGAGCATGTTGGGCATGGCCAGCCTGAGCGGTGCCTCCTTCTCGTTGAGGAAGTCGGGCTGTTCGAAGGGGTTAACCCACGCAACTGCCGTCAGACCCACGTCGGTGCCTCCCTCGTAGAGTGCCTCCATAGCCGCCAGTTTCATAGGCTGCTTCTCGGCCACCTGATAGGCACTCTCGTCGCCAGTAAGTGCAGCCAGTACCGAGGCAACGAGACCAACGACAGAGGCAATCTTGATGCTCTGCAGCGACATTTCGCGCTCACGTTTCTTAATAAGATACCAACAGCTGACGCCCACTACAAAAATAGCTCCAATAATCCAGGAGGAGATTACGGTGTGCAAGAATTTCATCACGGCGAAGGGCGACAGGGCCACATCCATGAACGAAATCATCTCGTTACGCACCGTGTCGGCATTGAATTCACAACCCACGGGGCACTGCATCCACGCATTAGCCACCAGTATCCACCAAGCGGAAATGGTTGCACCTAGGCCGGTGAGCCAAGTAGAGGCCAGATGGAAGCCCGGCGACACCTTTTTCCAGCCAAAGAACATGACGGCCACGAACGTGCTCTCCATGAAAAACGCCACAATGCCCTCAATGGCCAATGGTGCGCCGAAGATGTCGCCCACAAACCAAGAATAGTTCGACCAATTGGTGCCAAACTCAAACTCCAAGATAATGCCTGTGGCCACGCCCATGGCGAAATTAATGCCAAACAAATGTTGCCAGAAACGGGCTGTGTCTTTCCAGAACCGTTTCCGGGTGCGATAGTAACATGTCTCCATGATACCCATGATAAGTGCCAAACCCAATGTGAGCGGCACAAATAGCCAGTGATAGATGGCCGTCAGAGCAAATTGCGCCCTCGACCAGTCAATCGTTCCGGCATCTACAGCAAGCAAAAAGTTTGTCATGATACAAGTTATTTGTTATTACAATTAATGATCTTTTATATACCTTATATTATATACGCGCGCGATTATCTGCCCAACGCCCTTTTGGTAAATTCGTTGGTCACATAGTCGGCCTCACCGCCCTTACCCGCATTCTGTTTTAGGAAGTTTGGGAAAAAGAACAACTTGAGAACAAAGAAAATTATGAAAACTTTGATGAGTATAATGGCCCACAACGTCTTGCCCCACGTCATATTGCGGAACCCGTCAGCATACAAGTCGTATGCTCTGTACCAAAACGATTTCTTGTTCATAGGCCAAAACCGGCATTCATGCCGAATAACAGATTGTTGCCGCAAAAATATAAAAAAATCAGAAAACCGCAATGCGATTTCCTGATTTTTTCTTTAATATTTTTCTATCTGTTTATTCTGACAATCTTATTCAAGCAAGTAAAGACATTCATCCTCATTGTACATATCCAACGCCTTTTTCACCTCCCCATACTCTGGCATGTTTTTGACGGCATTCAAACAACTGTCGGCCATCTCCTTCTTTCCGTTCTGCTCACACAGGTCACCGAGGTGAATCATAATGGCAATATGTTTCATGTTGGCACCCTCTTCTTTAGCAGCGTCTGCTGCATCATTCCACGCTTCGAGCATCTTCCCGACTTGTTCAAACTCTTCGTATTCTTTCGCTACAGTAACCAAAGCATTAAGATACTCCGGATGCGTTCCCTTACCTAATACTTTTAACGCGCCCATGAGCGTGACGGCAAACTCATCCCAATCAACAATCATTTTGTAGAAATCCTTACCGCTATTCGCATACTTCTGCTCGCCAAGCGTCCGCACAATCATGGTCATATCAAGATAATTCTCCACTGTACTCCCCGGAGAACGCTGGATATTCATACGCTCTTTCTCCAATAAAGCATAGAGCGTACCATATTTGCCTTCCTTGGTCAGTGCAATAAAACGATGCATCAGCGAATCAACATGCAGTCGGTTACGTTTAAAATCCTCCCTACCCAGGGGAGTCGTAATACCTGATTCTTTCATGAAGCCGAGGACGTTGTCAGTCCGCTCCTCGCCCATCGCCAAATATGCCTCAAACACGCGGATGAACTCAACCTGGTATTAAGCCGACACCTTATAGTCCACCCCGTCATTCGATGTCACGTTTGAAGGGTTTTGCAATCCCGATTTGGCACTCTCTTTCGAACCGCAGGCCACTAAACCAACGGCTATCACCGCCATCAATACAATTAGTTTTCTCATGTTTTTCTTTTTTGTTGCAAAAATACAAACATTTTCCTAAAACTGGCAAAATATCGCCTTCACAAGGCTTGTGGAGGTTCGTTTTTTCGCCCTTTACCCTTATCTATTAACCATAAAGCAATGAGCAGAATCGCCACTACCACATCCACTACATTCCACAGTGTCCGCCCCAATGCAATCTTCACGAAAGGCTGGAACAACAGGGGCAATGTCCCGAACACCACCATCAGCGTCTCTTGTTTCTTCTCATAGTACTGAAACGCCATCACGCTGAACACCACCATCGCCACAAACCTCACCAACTGGTAATAGCCGTATGGCATAGGAGCAAGGCAAAGCAGCATAATTGCTGCGAGAATGAGAAAACTTGTTTCATTACAGTCTACGTTATTGAAATTGATTTTATTTGATTCACCATCTACCAATTGCATTACATATTATACGAAAACATTTCATCATAGCCATCGATAATCTCGTCGTTCAAGCCTTCAAGAAAACGATATACTTGAAGCATTCTTACATACAACAATTTGTTATCAATCTTCATATTTAATGGAATGTTTTGAATCCGATTATCTTTCGAGAAATGATAACTATATCGAAATGTTGTACCACTTTTGTCTACATCAGAAATCTCATGCAAAAACCTTCCAATGATTCGTGTCCTTTCATCTTTTTTCCCAGATAAAGGCAATAGTTTGTCCCATAATGTGGCTAAATTATGCTCATCATTCAAATCTTTTATGTCAACATCGTAGCCGCATCTACTATAATGCCACAGAGTGTCTTTTAGCGTTAGTTCGACATAGTGTCTGAAACAATATAAACATGGTGCTATATAACAAGCCTTGAGATATTTCGATTCCGAGCAACCAATGATTCGTAGGAAGAAAATAGATGCACTTGCAAATCCTCTTGTCATGAGCAAGTTGTTGTCATATTCTTCTGAGTTAAAACATGAATAATTTCCAGTTTCTGCATTCTCGAAAAAATGATCACCGACCTCTATTGCAGGTATTTTATCCTCAAGTGATTCTATGTCGTGCCTTGAAAACAAAACCATTTTCGTAAACAGTCGTCTTTTTTCATTTCTAATGCATCGCAAATCCGTTACTTTACAAATTCGCAAATGATAACGATTAGAGTGTAATCGCTTTATTTGCTTGTAGCAATTATTGATACTCATAGGATTACTATTTCAAAGAAAAGCTACAACAACTGAAACGATTAGTACCAAAAGAGCTACCATGCAACCACCATTAGATGTGACTGGCCTTGGACTCTGCTTTTCGAGTTCTTTGTATTCTGCTATGATGGCTTTAGGGTCTGCGGAAAACCTTAAACTGTGATGATTCGTTTCCATAATTTTTAGATTCGCCTCATGCAAATTCTCGATGGCTTCTAACATTTTCTCGCCATCAATTCTTCCTTCCGTAATCTTTTCATTAAAAAGGATTTTAGCACACCTAACCATCTCTTCCGACTCTTTTCGAATAATTGGCATCTGTCGTTCATACATCGATAGCTTTTCTTTGACCAATTCAGAGGGTTCCAAAAGCAATGAGTCTAAATTTTCCAGAGGGATAGCATCTTCAAGTTTTTTGCGCTGTTTATTAAATAATTCGACTAACAAGGCCCATGAACTGCCAATTTTATCTTCTGAAAGAGAAGACAAGAAGTTCCCAAAGTCCTCAAAGGACTCAAAATTAAAGTCATTCATGACAAGCAACTATTTAGATGGCAGGACAGGAGACAATTCTATATTAAACTTTGGTATCTCAACAGTATTTAAGTAGTCATCATACATCTGTAGATAATCTGACTGAATGTCCTGAGCAAGATAGTTTTCGTCAATGCCAGCAATTTTTTCAAGCAGTGTCTCGTCTGTAACAATCTTCAGATTTGAACGAAGCACCTTAAAGAACTTGATTTCGCTGTATTCAATACGATTGTCAGCACGGATGGTCTGCACAGCCACGTCAGCCACTTTCAACTCTTGTTCCTCTGTTAGAGATTCCTCTGCAAGGCTTGTTAAATATTGCTTTAGAAAACCTTTTCCTTTCAAGTTGATTTCGTCTACCAACCTGTCAAACTCTTTGTCAATATCAATATCACCAAACAGATGCTCTTTAGTTGCCATCTGCTTAATCAATTCCACTTCTTCCGAAGCAATGTCGCCATCGCATGACATACACGCGAAAGCCGTTCGTAACAATAATTCATTCTGTTCCATATTCAAAATCCTATTCTACGTCTTTCGATATTTTTCTTTACTCCCATAAATTTGTCACGAATATCCTCATGACGTTTTATTTGCTCCAATGTCAGACTCGGTTTGGTTTGACTGATAGCCTCTTCAAGTAATGCCATCGTTATCTTACCAGTCTTCCTCCTGAAAGCAAGACGAGCAGCAGTATCAATCACAAGATTAATATCTGCTGAAACAAAATTCTCCGTTCTCTCTGCCAACAAGTCATAATCAATTCCAAAGTCATAATTACGTTTACCAATGCCAATCTGGAACATACGCTTTCTTGTTTCCTTATCAGGCTGAGGGATGTAGTACTTCAGTTCCAGCCTACCTGCACGTAACGCCGCTTCGTCTATGTCTGAAGGTTTGTTGGTAGCAGCAATCACAAGAACGCCATCTTCCCCACAATTATTTAGCTGGGTCAGGAACTCATTCACTGCTCCTGCGGTGGTCGCATTATTATGTGCACTGCGGTCTCTTATCAAGGAATCTACCTCGTCCAAAAACAAAATAGTAGGTGCATTCTGTCTTGCCTCATTAAAGATGTCCGCAATCTTACCTTTGCCGCCATCAATATAGGGTGAGGCCACATCAGAACCTCTGACATACTGATAATTGAAGCCCGTTTCTTCAGCAAACTTCTCAGCAAAGAAGGTTTTACCACATCCTGGAGGCCCATAGAATAGCAATCCGTTAGGAATGCTAAGACCTAATTCTCTTGCCTGTTCAGGATTTTGCAGCAAGTCTATCACATCTGATTGTAGTTGCTCTTTAAGTTCTGTCATTCCTGCTACATCAGCGAAGCCATTACCACGTTTGACTTTCTTCTGAGACTCTTTGGTGGATGCCGTACTGTTAGTTCTGTTTGTAATTTCCACTTTGACCTTACCGTCAATCGCATCCATCATTTCCTGTGCTGTCTGGAAACGGTCTTGCACATCGTTCTGTGTTGCTTTGTGGATGGTGTTCAGCAGTTGTTCGTCTAACTCAAACATATCGATGTTGGGCATTCGCAATGGATGTTCTCTTTCTACTTGTAGTCTTTCTACTATCTGCTGCTCACTCATTCTTGAAGCATCAAAGAACCAAGGCAGTTCATCAAATATCAGTTGATAAAGAACCGCGCCAACAGAGAATAAATCAGACTGCACACAACTCACACCATAAAACCGCTCTGGTGCCATATAGAACGGATTCAGTTGTTTCAAGTTGGGTTTGACTGGCTCCTGATTTAGAAATCTTGCATATCCAAAGTCTATCAGTTTAAGACCATCCAATGTTCCTGACAGGTCGAGCATCAGATTCTGTACAGTCACTTCGTTGTGGATAATTGGTGTTTCCTGTGAATGTAGGTGTTGAAGTGCAGATAATAGCCCCCTTGCAACCTGCTTAATCTCGTAAACGCTCAATTCATCACGGGCTATTCGCCTATCAAGTGTTTCGCCACTCACAAACTCCGTCACAATGTAAGCTAATTGCTGACCATTCGCTATCAACTTCCCGCTATCTACGAACTTGCAGACATTTGGATGATTCAGCAATTTGGCAACTTCTACCTCAACGATACTACCGTCTTTGTCTAACTGAGAACACTGCAACCTAGAGTAGTATATCAGTTTCAAGAATTTCAGTTTTCCACTCGCATCCCGCACACGATAGGTTTCCGCATAAGATCCTTCCTTATGTGGAAACACCACCGTGTAGCGGTTGTCGATTGTTTTTCCTTTATGAAATAGAAACATAGAGTTTTGATGGATAACACTTTAATGTGGAAGTTCAATCTCACCCTTAGGAAGCAACCCGACTAATTCTGCTGCTAATGGCTGTAGTTGTTCAACAGTAGGCTGAGTTGTCATAAGAGCCATTCCTTTGTTTACAAGAGACCGTGCACGATTTGTATCTTTCCAATGGAAGTGACCAAAATCTTTGTTGCATTTACGTATTAACCCCATGCACTGATAAATCATGGTGAGTTGAAAGAACACGTGGGTTATCTGTTCCAGCACATCACGCCCCATCAGCACATTCTTTGAGCGAATCACTTGATCTGTCTGATTTCGGAGTTGACTGACAAGCTGATGACTCTTGTCATTTCCTAACTCCCAATCAGCTTTTTCCAAACGTGCAAACTTCTCTCGGATCTCTTTTTCAAGACGTTCCCATTCTGTACCAGCATCTTCGTCTTCAATCTTACGAAGAACTTCTTTGAGGTGTTGCAAGACAGCCTTTTTTTCTTGGCTGTTTTTGTTCTCTTCAATTACCGTATTTAAGCCTGCTTGCAAAGACTCTGTGTTAATGCCCGATTCTTCCAAACGGTTGATGTCACGCTGAGCATCACGAATTATTTGGGGAATTAGCTTCTCTGCCTCGTCAACACTTTGCTTCTTACTGGTGTCAAGTGACTTCGAAACGGTGAAGTCCTCAGATGGGAAATAGATGTCCATTGTCATTTGTTCAGAAGAATCAACCTTCAATGTTATATCTATAGGGCTATCATTGGGCATCAGTGATTCAACATCCTCACCTGTAACAATTACATCAGCAACATATTCATACAGAGCTGCAGTTCGACCTATCCCTGGCTCATCTTCGCATTGATAGATAGGGATTCTTAATACATCCCCAATCATTCCTGGACGCAACTGCTTTGAGGTATAAAGCCCGTTGACAACACCAACAGCTGGAACAGGCTTATTCTTCTCCAAACCTGTTGCAGTCTTAAATATCGCTTTACTCTTATGATCATCCCAAATGGCTATACCTATATTATAAGGTAATGGAGCAGAACTAGGCTTTGCCCCTTGTATGATTGTAATTTCTTCGGGGAAGCAAGGTCGCTGGTCACCCATCTCATTATAGCATACAATACTAAAAGCATTCGATTTTCCCTCTACGAGATTTACTTCTATTACATTGCCCATCTCGTCTATTTCCGTTTTTCCACTCGACCAAGCATTGTCTCCACGAACAAACTCCACCAGCACCTTATTGGGACATGAGGCACCAGATCCTGCCTTGTCGAGTTTTACACTCACCCAGTCTGTCTGTTCTACCGACATCGCTTCATAACCAACATCTAGTTTGATAGTTCCAACCTCTATATCACTATCCTTTATCTCGGCATCTTTAGTTGAGGCATAAAGGGCGGCTCCAGTTGCTACGGCTGTCATCGGATCAATACTTGTGTCCACATTTTGCGTTATCTGCTCACGAAGCATCTGACGAATAAGCGGTGAATGTGTCGGACCACCAACAAGAATCAGTTTGTTCAGCTGAGACCCTTTCAGATTATTGCGTTCCAGCAATGTCTTACACATATCTACTGCCTTTTGGAAGACTGGACACATAACATCAAACACCTGCTGCTGGGTGACTGTAAGGTCGAGTTCTATTTCTTCGCCATCTTCATCTTCACCCAAATCACCAAGGTTTGATAAGATATCTTCACTATCTTTAAACGACAATTGATTCTTCACGTCCTCTGCATACGTCTTCATGGCATCACGAAGCACAGCATTCTTCTCTTTATCCGCCAAAATGCTTTCAATAGCATAGTTTTCCTTCAAATAGGGGATGATGATGTTCTCAACAATGGCAGCATCAAGGTCTTTACCACCTAGATAGTTGTCACCTGCCGTATCGAACACCTGCATAATTCCATCTTCAACTTTCAGTAATGCCGCATCGAATGTACCACCACCAAAATCAAATACCATCCAAATACCATTTTTCTGTTCAGAGGAGAGACCGTAAGCAAACGAGGCTGCTATAGGTTCTTGTAACAGCTCGCAATGGTCAAAGCCCGCCATCTTTGCGGCCTCAATGGTTGCAGTCTTTTGTCCGACAGTAAACTTAGCAGGTACGGTGATAACCACAGAGCGAAACACTTCATCGGTTACGAATGACTTCAACGTCTTCAGCACTTCAGAAGACAGTTCCTCTGACGTGTATTCACGTCCAACATTAGAACATGCATACTTCGTGTCTGTCCCCATAGTACGTTTAAACTCAATATAGGTGTTCGATGTCTCAGCTTTCCAACTCTTAGTTGCGCGACGTTTGTCACTCTTCATTGTATTGTATGCGCCATCACCTACTTTAATACTCCCTTTCTTATTGATAGAAACACACGAAGGCAACGTATCTTTCAACGTATCAGATTTAATTACTGTGGGGTCACCCTTCTCCATCCGGCATATCGACGAGTTTGTTGTGCCCAAGTCAATGCCATAATCAATTTTTACTCGTGCCATATTTATATAGTTTTATATATTTTGACTTACTGTTATCTGTGCTGACTGAATCATCTTGCCCTTGTAGTTGATTTGCGGTTTGATGATTCCTGTTATCTTCTGTTCTCCTTCTGCCAATGTGTCATCAGAGACGAAGTTCGCTACAACTTTCATTCCTTCATTATAAGGTTTGCCAAGCATTTCAACAATCTCATAGCCATTAGCCAAGAAGTTTGTCCTGATACGCTCAACGGCTTTTGTCAATTGCTTGTAACCTTTTATAGTTGAGTCCATGCGAGACAAATTAGTTTCTATACGCACAATCTCGTCTGCTACTTTCAGTACCAATGTATGGTCAGCCTGCTCGTTAGCAGCGGGTGCTGGGTTGGCTTCAATTTTTTTATCCAACAGTTCCACCAATTTGCTGTCCAGTTTAACAGATTCTTCTTGTATCGCTTTCTGTGCCGCTTCAAGCCCTTCCTGAGCAGAACGAATCTTGTCAATCGTAGTTGCTCCGCTACTAATCTTTTTTCTTAGCACATAATAGGCGTAAGCCAGCAGTCCTATGACCATCAGAATTCCTAATGCCCCAAGCCAAGTACGGTTGCTGATACTCTCAGACAATGTAATGACATTATTGTCTATCTTTTGATTGGCGTCTGAAATATCAGTTCCCACTTTGTCCGCCAAAGTTTTGACATTATCTGCTTGCAGTTGTTGATTCGCCCGCAAACTATCCAATTCCTTTGCTTGCGACAAATACAAGTCTTTCAATCGTCCGTCTTCCTGTTGAAGTTTAGAGATGGTAGTATTCAAATTACTCACTTCTCTTTGTAGAGTGGCTATCTTCAGGGAGTCTTTATTATACCCAGTAGCATTGATTGAAAGAACCAGGCATAAAATAATTAATACAACTTTTTTCATATTATTGCTCTTTACAGTGTTTTACCCCATAAACTAACAACAATCAGAACTCCTATAACAAATCCAACACCCTGTGCAATTGCTGCTCCTATTGCACCTACTACAAAAGCTGCAACAATCCAAAATAAACAGCCGTAGTCTTCATTAGAAGAGGATGAAGTATGTGCTGTAGAGGGTATTGGTTGAGCAGTACTCTCTGATGCAGAAGGTGTTGTTGGCCTTGGTATGGGACGCGATGATGTAGAAGGTCTACTCGTATAAGTAGTAATTCCCATCTGATTGCACATTGATCTCAAAGTGCTTCTATTCTCATTATAATGAGCCCTAAAGTCTGATTCCAAATCATAGTCATCCATTATTGCAGTCGCTTTCCACGCTTCGCGAACTACTGACTTGATTTTATCCATTGAAGTTGGATCAAGCCCTATCCCCAATTGTAAGCGGAATGCAATTTGCGGATCATTCTGCACAGCATTAACCTCTTCCACGATATTGTGTAGGGCATTACCAACGATTTGCGTAGACAAATTTAGATAATAAGTATTCGTAGAGCCAAGTTTCTGTTTAATACTTTGCAAGTGTGGCTTTGTGTTATTCAGGAGATTGACAGCATATGAAATCTTATCTGGCAGACGGACAAACTTTCTAAGTTCTGTCTTGATGGCCTTATCCTCTGCCTTCACCTCCTTTGGAGGCAGTTCGTTTATAATCTTCTGCAATATCTTGATGTTTTCCTCACAACGCTGTTTTGCTAAATTCCCTACAACAACAGATTGTGCATATTTTTGCATCTCCATTGCAGTGTAAGGTGCTTTGTCATCCTCTGAATTGTTGAAATAGTCAATGCCACATTGTAATATCTCTAATCCCAGTTTGTCTGCAATCATCTGATACTGTGGATCACCGACCTTCAGTATTCCTTTCAGTTGTTTCAATGGTTCTTTCGTCGAAACCATCAACTTCTGCCCCGCATTCTTTCTTGCAAGAGAATCCTTCCTGTCAACTTTCTTTGCTTTGTCAACTTCAGAGGAAATCTTATTGACAAGGGGACTAACAGCCTTACTTATTATAAAAGATTTGGCATCCTCTACCGTTATTTCGCCTATGATTTTCTGATAACCGATTTCAGCGCCAAGTGACTCTAAAAACAAATGAAGCAATTCCGTACCCGTCATCTTTAAGGTACAGTTTTCATCCACCTTATTTATATAACTATCACCAAATTTATCATATAGTTTTTCTGCAGTTAAAACAGCAGCACGATGCTTATCCTGTATGAGATAGCAAACAAGTTTGTTTTGCAGTGAAGATAATGACTCTTGCTTTGACCAAATCTCTATGGCTCCTGCCATATTGCCCGCCACAAGATGATTGAAGGCGACGTCGTCAATAGGTGTCTTCTTCAAGAACCAGAACTGTGCATACTTTATTTGCTCTTTGGCAATCGCGAGATGAGCTTCAGCCTCATACATCAGGTCAAGTGTACGAATAGGTGCAGGTAGAATTCCTTTCAAATCAAGCGGAAACTCTACAGGCCGATTTACTTTCAGGAAAGCCGTTGCCTTACCCTTATTTGCAATAATATCCCTTTTGGGTGAATTGGCATAAACGCCGAGTATCCTATATGGATTCTTCAAAATTATTTCAGGTATTGTGCCCACTTGCTTATTGTATTCCCAAGCCCTCCCAACACTTAGTGGTTATTAGTATTTAGGTTAATCCAACACATACGAAAAGGCGCGGGAGCATACTATCACTCGTCCCGCGTCTGAGGCCTTCGCATTGCCCTGTTAGTCTGAACGAGCAACGCAAACACCCACGCCGATATGGAAATACACGACACTCCCACATAAGGCCAACAAGGGCCTTCATGTAATGAGTGCCGGATATCA
>JAEEGL013057059.1_pt1 | contig 14938 bp, 10 predicted proteins | sample 9134231 | NCBI WGS metagenome assembly JAEEGL01 (sample SAMN16246548, study PRJNA631951) | gut metagenome | biome: gut microbiome; feature: rumen; material: fiber-attached | host: Bos | place: Iran: Karaj | collected 2018-10
CACGTTCATGACAACGACCTTGTCATCAACGTCTGCAAAGCTAAACAGCTCACCAATGTCCGTGCTTCGGGCACTGACGATAAGGCTCGTATCATTCCGAAGGTGGTCATGTCACTGGAGGAATGTCTGGAGTATATCAAAGAAGACGAACTCGTTGAGGTTACGCCAAAGTCCATGCGTATGCGCAAGATTATTCTTGACCACGACCAACGAAAGAAGGCCAACAAAAATTAAATAGTAATCCCTCGTCAATGGCGAGGGATTTTTTGTTAGGCATCTGCGAAGATTCTACCGTCTCCAAGTGTAATCTGGAGTTTGGTGTACTCGCAATGAAAATCGTTCTGTAGACGATCGAGATAGCGGGCGCTCTCCCATTTGCACATGGGTAGGTCGTGAAGCAGGTAGTTGCCGCAGGCCTCAGGCTCGGTGGCAGGCACCTTGTCCTGTGTGAGAATCCACTGCAGACACTTAATGGTTAGACGGCGCATGTCCTGGACACTGTACGTCCCTGTCATGACGATATACATGCCCGTGAGACAGCCCATGGGACCTACGTAGACGACATCGTCCTTCGCCTTGCTGTTGCGGAACCAGGTGGCCATGAGGTGTTCAAGGCTATGCATGGCAGCGGGAGCCACTGCGGGTTCCTTGTTGGGCTCAGTGATACGCAGGTCGAAGGTGGTAAAGCCTTTGTCTTCGCGTGAGACATAGATTCCCGGCTTCAGATGGGTGTGGTCGATGGTAAAGCTTTGTATGACTTCCATATTCTAAACAAGTTAAAGGGATTCTACGAAAGTCTTGGTAATCTGGAAGGAGTGCTCGGCGATGGTGTCCCAGAAATTGTGATATTGTGAAGCGTCAGTGTCGCGCAGGGGAATATCACTGATAACACGGAACGAGATAAATGGTACCTTGTTGATATAGCAGGTCTGGGCAATGGCACACGACTCCATATCGACTGCCTTGGCCTCAGGGAAGTGATTAATGATTTCGCGCATTTTCTCCTTAGAGTCCACAAACCAGTCGCCCGTAACAATCAGACCTGGTTTGGCGCCTGTCTTGAGGGCTTTCTGCAGCATGTCTGCGTCGGGCTTGAAACGTGCGGGCAGACCTTGTACCTGACCATAGACGGTGCTGTCGTCAATGGCTCTTCCGCAGTAGACGTCATGGTAGCACAATTCGCTGCTGACCACCACGTCCTGGACGTTGATGTCATCTCCATTACCACCAGCACACCCGCTGCTGATGATGCAGTCGGGGTGGAACTTGTTAATCATGCGTTGAGCACCTAAGGCTGCATTGACCTTACCGATGCCACACTTTTGTACCAATACGTTACCGTCATTGAACAACTGTTGCAACTGGTGCAATTCCTTGTCCATAGCTACAATAATACCTATTTTCATATGTTTTATACGTTTTGCGCACAAAGTTACGAAAAAAAATCGTAACTTTGCACGCAAAATGAGAGAAAACATGAAAAATTGGAAGCTGTGGCTGCCCGACGTGGTGGTCGTCTTGTTGTTTGTAGTGATATCATTTGCCTACTTCTTCCCCGCTGACATCGAGGGACGTGTGCTCTATCGTCACGACTCATCTGCAGGACGTGGAGCAGGACAGGAGATTTTGGAATACCAACAGCGTACAGGTGAGCGCACCCGTTGGACGAATGCTTTGTTCGGGGGTATGCCAACCTATCAGATGTCACCTTCGTATCATAGCACGTCGCTATTGTCAAAGGTTGAGACCGTCTATCATCTGGGGCTCCCCGAGAACGTATGGTATGTCTTCGTCTATTTGCTAGGTTTCTATATTCTGCTGCGTGCCTTCGACTTCCGTGTCTATCTGGCAGCCTTGGGAGCTGTCATCTGGGCGTTCAGCAGCTATTTCTTTATCATCATTGCTGCCGGACATATCTGGAAAGTGATGGCATTGGCCTACCTGCCCCCAATGATTGCTGGTGTTGTATTGGCCTATCGTGGTAAATACCTGTGGGGTTTGCTGGTAACGGCGCTTTTTGCTGCTTTAGAGGTGTTGGCGAACCATGTACAGATGACCTACTACTATCTGTTTATTATCCTGGCTATGGTCATTGCCTTCTGTATTGATGGACTACGCGAGAAACAGTATCAGCACCTCATGAAGGCGACAGCTGCCTGTCTGGTAGGTGCTGCTATCGGTGTCTGTATCAATATATCTAATCTCTACCATACATGGCAGTATGGTCAGGAGTCGATGCGTGGTAAAAGTGAACTGGTGAAGCAGAATAGTGCCAACCAGACCAGTAGTGGCCTGGACCGCGATTATATCACACAGTGGAGCTATGGCATCGATGAGACATGGACATTGCTGGTGCCGAATGCGAAGGGTGGTGCCAGTGTACCATTGTCGCTGAATAAGACGGCCATGAAGCATGCCGACGAATACTATACGGGTATCTACCAGCAGTTAGGTCAATATTGGGGAAACCAACCTATGACTGCAGGCCCCGTGTATGTTGGTGCTTTTGTGCTCATGCTCTTCGTACTGGGTCTGTTCATTGTGAAAGGTCCGATGAAATGGATGTTGTTGGCTGTAACCATCTTGTCAATCCTTCTCTCATGGGGTCGTAACTTCATGCCTTTTACGGACTTCTTCCTAGACTACATCCCGATGTATGCGAAGTTCCGTACGGTGGCATCCATCCTCGTCATTGCAGAATTCACCATTCCTTTGCTGGCGATGCTGGCACTGAAGCGGATTATCGATGAACCAGAATTGTTAAAAGTTAAGGCGAAATGGCTATATGCGTCCTTTGCCTTGACGGGAGGCGCTTGTCTGCTGTTTGCCCTGATGCCTCATACCTTCTTCCCCGACTTCATCAGCTATAACGAGATGCAGGCCATGAAGCAGATTCCTGCTGATCAGTTGACACCCCTGGTGAACAACCTGACGGAGATGCGTGTAGCGGTATTCACTGCCGACTGTTGGCGCTCGTTCTGGGTTATCGTCATAGGTACGGCTTGTCTGTTGCTCTATCGTTACCGCAAGATGAAGGCTCAGTGGATGATAGCAGCGCTTACCTTGCTCTGCCTTATTGACATGTGGCAAATCAACAAGCGTTACCTCAACGATGAGATGTTTGTGTCGAAGACCGTTCGTGAGGAACCAGTTCCGAAATCTACCGCAATTGACCATATCTTGCAGGATAAATCACTCGACTACCGTGTGCTCAATTTGGCCACATCGACATTCAACGAAAACGAGACGAGCTATTACCTGAAGAGTATCGGTGGTTATCATGCTGCTAAGTTGCGTCGCTATCAGGAACTCGTTGATGCTCATATCTCGCCAGAGATGAACCGCGTCTTCAAGGCTGTCAGTGAAGCTGCTGGCGATATGACACAAATCAATGGCGACAGCATCTATCCCGTATTGAACATGCTCAATACCAAATACTTTATCTTGCCATTGCAGGGTGGACAGACGGTGCCTCTCGCCAATCCCTATACTTATGGTAATGCGTGGTTTGTGGACCGTATCCACTATGTCAGCAATGCCAATGAGGAACTAGACATGGTTGGTCGCCTGCCATTGCGCCATGAGGCTGTAGCTGACAAGAAGTTCGAAGAGCAGTTAGGACAGGCTGTCTTGCAGGATACACTGAGTCGTGTGACGATAACCGCCTATGAACCCAACCAACTGACCTATGAGGTGAACTCTGGAAAGGGTGGAGTTGTGGTATTCTCAGAGATATACTATCCTGGTTGGACGGCTACCGTTGATGGCGAGGAACAGCCTTTAGGCCGTGTCAACTATGTGTTGCGTGCCTTGCAGGTGAAGCCTGGCAAACACGAAGTGGTGCTTAGCTTCTTCCCCAAGAGCATTGACCGTACGGAGACCATTGCCTATACAGCCTATGGTTTGTTGCTGCTTATTCTATTGGCACTGGCATGGACAGCATATCGTCGTCATCGTCGTCAGCAGACTCCTCAGGATTAAGACGGAAACGAACGTATGCCTGATGGCCATACCATGTCACAACGCCAAAGCAGCAAAGTACCAAAAGGAAAGATACGTTGATGCTGGGTACACCCAATAGGGTGATGCCGCTGTTGACAATAGCCATCTGGAGTAGTGGGAACACTGAACCGCCCATGATGGCCATAATCAGGCCGGCACTGCCTACTTTGATATGGTCCCCTACGCCTTCTACGGAGAGTCCGAAGATGGTGGGGAACATCAGCGACATACAACCACTTACAATTACCAGACAGTACAGACCGTTACGGTCGGTAAAAAGTATGGTACCAATGATAGCCACCATTGCGACAACACCTGCAAAAGCTAGCATTCTGCTGGCACTGAACCAACGCATCAGCCATGTTGAACATATACGTCCGATGGCGAAGAACAGTAGCGACAGGAAAGTGAATTTCTGTACTTCCTGAATGCAGACCTGTTCTGTCATGCCTTCAGCAGTAAAGATTCGGGTGGCATATTGGATAATAAACGTCCAGCACATCAACTCAGCACCAACATAGCAGAACTCGGCAATGACACCATTGCGGTAGTTTTTGTTGGCCACTAATAGTTTGATGCGGTCTCGCAGGTTGCGAGAAACACGGATACCTGCGGGTTCAGGGATTTTTACAATCATGACCAAGGCAAGCAGTGCTATCACGATGATACCCATCACGATGTAAGGCTGTATGATTACACCCAGGTCGTGGTCTTTGATGGCATTGAACTGTTGCGTGGGCATAGACATGCGATGTTGGGCATCAATAGGACTCATTTTTGAGAAAACCTCACTGGCTAGCAGCCAACCGCCCAAGTTTCCTAGGGCATTGAAAGTCTGGGAAGCGTTGATACGGAGAATGCCATAACGTTTGTCTCCCAAACAATAGACGTAAGGGTTACAACAGGTCTGTAGGAATGATAGTCCGCAAGTCATGATGAAATATGCAGATAGGAAGGGGTAGTAGCTGCCAATCCATCGGGAGGGCACAAAGGCCACCGTACCGAAGGCAAAGAGTATCAGACCGGCTACGATACCCCATTTGTAACTGTATTTCTGGATGAGCAGTGCTGCAGGAATAGCTACACAGAAGTATCCCAGATGGTAGAATACTGATACCAGGGATGCTTCACCGGCAGTGATACGGAATACTTTGGAGAAGGAACCCATCATTGGTGTCGTCACATTACTGGCCACACCCCATATGGCAAAGCAGATGGTGATGAGCCACCACGCCGTCAACTGCCCCTTGTCATTAATATGTAAAAACCTGTGTCCTTGTGTAGTTGTTTCCATAGTTTTCGTTTTATGGTGGCAAAGATACAAAATAATATTTGTTTTTTCATAATCTATGCCATTCTTTTTTGCATAGTTGATATAAAATATGTATCTTTGCAGCGTAATAGTTCTCTTTAAGAATGAAAAAGAGCTGGAAATTTTGGCATTGGGACCATGTTGGGGTCTGTCTGATGACAGCGCTGCTGGCATCAGTCATTGGACTGGTGTCTGTTAATCTTTCCATGTTCAATCCAGTAGAGCAGGCTTTCGAGAACTTTCATATGACGGATGTCTACTATGAGATGAGTCGTAGCGAGAATATCGAACTAAACAATGATATTGTGATGGTCGATATGGTAGAATTGCGTGACCGAGGTGAGATAGGACAGGTTATCCAGCAGATTAACATGTGCCATCCTCGTGTGCTGGCTGTCGATTTGCTGTTCTATAAAGAAGGTGACGATGTGATGGCAAATGCTGTCTTGTTGGGTGCTATCGATGAGGCTGAGGAACCTATTGTCTTCTCTAGTAAGCTTGTTGATTATAATCCCGAAAAAAACAGTTTCGATACGCTGATACCATCGTTTTTTGCACCTATGGGGGACTACACTTTTGCCTATGGTAATGTATTGCAAGACCATGAAGGTGGCATCGTTCGCGAATATACGCTGTCTCAGAAACTGCAAGGAAAACCGATGTACTCATTGGCCTACCAAACAGCCTGTATCTATATGGGAGAAAATCCCCATGAGCAGGATGTCAATGAGCGACTGATCGTTTATGGTGACACAGATTTCCCTGTTATCAACTTCAGAGATGTAAAGAAGTATGCTAATCTGTTGAATGACAAGATTGTCTTGCTGGGAACATTCTCCAACGAGGAAGATGCCCACTTTACACCGATGGGTAAGATGCCGGGCATGAAGCTTCAGGCATACTCCATGTTGTCATATATTCAGAACCGTAATATCCAAGACATGCCAGACTGGTTCAGCATTCTGTTGGCCTTTGTGCTGTGTTATATCTCCTCATGGGTAAACTACTGGATTCCCCGCCTATGGCCTAAGGTAGACAGCTACATAATCAGTACCTACTACTTTTTGATAGCAGCCTTGTTGGTTTGGGTGGCATTCCTGAGTTTCATGCACCTGCAATACAATATCAAACTGCTATATCCTTTGGTGGGTATCGCCCTCATTGAGACGGCGCGTCCACTCTATGAGGATAGCATCCGCCTGATTTATAATAAGTGGCATTGGAGAATATTCAAAAATTCAATATATCTAGAAGAGGAAGAGTAGATAATCATTTTAAACGATGTAGACTATGAGAAAAAGAGTATATGGATTATTGCTGATGAGCTTGATGACGCTCATGTCAATGGCACAGACTGCTCAGGAACTGCTTAGCGAGGCCCAGACCAAATATGAGGCTGGTCAGATGGAGGCAGCCCTCGAACTCTATACGCAGGCAGCTAACAAGGGACTCGCCGAGGCGCAGTTCCAGTTGGGTAAGATGTATTATATGGGGGAGAGCGGAGCGAAAGACTATAGCTCTGCAGCCATGTGGTTCAAACGTGCTGCCCGCCAGCGCCATGCCAAGGCAGAGTATGGATTGGCCACATGTTATATGAACGGCGATGGTCTGCCTGTCAACTACGACCAGGCACTGATGTATATGAAGGCATCGGCATTGCGTGGCTACGTACCTGCACAGCGTAAGCTTGCTGAACTCTACCAGAAGGGTGTCCTTGTCGAGGCTGATAGTGTGGAGGCTAAACGCTGGCACGATATGTCTGACGGCAAAGATGTGACCCTTGTTCCTGAAATCGAACGACCCACGAAGATTATTGCCAAGGCACCTGTAGTTCCCGCAGTTCCTGCAGCTCCTGCAGCCCCAGCAGTCTCTCCGTCTGTCTCCGTTACCACAACTCCTGCCGTTTCTTCGACAGGCTCTGTTGACGCTGACCAGCCTGTTGGTTACTCTGCTACCATCCTTCCCCCTTCTGAACGTCCTGACAGCCTCGTGAAGCTCATGGACCTCGTCAAGCTCTCTCGTACTGAGCAGCTCGACTCCCTGAATCAGGCGCTGATGGATAGCCTTACGACTTCTGGCATTCTCAACAAACGAATGGTTGCGACCATTGACTCGATGATGATTGCCGACAGCTTGGAGGTAGTACGTCTGGAGAGACTTCGCCAACTGAAGTTGCAGGTGGCTCAGCAGGCCCAGCGCAAGAAGTCGCTGGTGGTACTCCCCAAGGAGTCGGAAATCCAGCGTAACTTACCACCTTCCGCATCTACCCATTGGGATGTTCCCTTGGAGGCTTTGACCCTCAAACAAGATGGTAGCGAAGTCCCCTCGCCAGCGCCTACGCCTGATGCTCCTCAGGCAGGCGATGCCTCCGATGTGGCCGCTGTCGCTTCTCCCGAAGCATCAGCAGCAGGAAACACCCAAGATAAAATCGAGGAAGAGATGAACCAGACGAATGGTGCCCCTGTGGTGCGTATTCTCTATCCAGAAGACCAGTCGCTCTTCCATACCGATGTCATCAAACTGAAATACCAGCTGTTGGCACAGGGGCTGGAGAGTTCTACCAAGATTTCCGTTATGGTCGATGGTGTTCGCCAGCCTGATTCACGTGCCGTCAAACAGGCCGATATGATTGAGGTCGATGTGCCTAACCGCGACTGTACCATCATGCTTTTCGCACAGAATGAGAAAGGTAACAGCATTCCTGCCGCTATCCGCCTCATTCGTGAGAATGTCTCCGAGGTCGACCTTCCACGTCTCTTTGCTGTGGTTGTTGGCGTAGGTGACTATAAGGATGAGAAACTCCTCCCGTTGAAGATGACTGTCAAGGATGCCAACGACTTTGCCAATGTGCTGCGCTCCAAGAAAGGACATCCTTTCACAGAAGTAGAGGTGAAGTTACTCTGCGACCAGGAAGCCACACGTGGTGATATCTTCGAAGCCATGGAATGGATGGGTCAGGAGGCACGTCCCAACGATCTCTGTATGTTCTTCTTCGCAGGTCACGGCTATCGTGACGAGCGTGACCGCTTCTTCTTCATGCCCTATGGAGGTAATACCAAACGTACCTACGAGTGCTTCAGCGCTACCGACTTCAAGGATGCTGCCGAGAAGATTAATTCCAAATTTGTAGTCTTTGCTGATGCCTGCTACTCTGCAGGTCTTCTGGAAGGCAACCGCTCTGCTGCTGCCGAACACTTCGTTGAGCAGTTGCGTCGTTCCAAGAATGGTATGGTGTTCTATGCTTCCAGTGCTGGCGATACGAAGTCGAAGGAGGATCCTACGTGGGGTAATGGCGCTTTCACCAAGGCATTGGTTGAGGCTTTCAATGGCGCTGCCCGTAAGGAGGGTGACGAGGGACTGTCCACTCGTGCGCTCGATTCCTATCTCTATGAGGCTGTCCGTAAGACGACAGATTACAAGCAGACACCAGTATTTATGAATCCTGGCGGTGTTGAACATTTTAATATCTTTACCTATGAAAAATAGAATTATCCTGCTGTTGTTGGCACTCATGCCCCTCACTCTGGCTGCCCAGTCCTATACAGTCTATTCTGTTGTGGGCTCTGCCCGCTGGCATAATGGCAAGACCATGGTGCCGTTGAAGGCTCGTAAAGTGGTTTCTACACAGACGAAGTTGCAGATAGGGGAGGAGAGTGCCGTAACGGTTATCGATGAGAAGAATGCGAAGATGTATTCCTTCACGTCTCCTGGTACCCATACCGTTGCCGACCTCATCAAAAATCTTCATGGCAAGTCGAAGAATCTCTCCAAGCAGTATCTCAGCTATGTCGTCAAACAGCTGTTCTCTGATGATAGTGAGAAGATGTCGCACCCAAGTTCCTACATGCAGGCAACGGCTACGGCCTATCGTTCCACATCCAACGACTCCCTGCTCCTCAATCAGTTGGGAAATTTGCTGGGTGCCACTACTCCCACATCCTCAACTGCAGGCTCCATCGAGTCCCTGCTCATCGAACCTGCCACCTCTGTTTCTACCGACTACGATATCCAGTTCGATCTCGTTGATTGCACTACGGGTCTGCCTCTCGACGAACATATCCAACCCAACACCAGCTGCTACCTGCGTGTCTATAACCGCACACCAGAACTGTTGTATGTGAACTTGATGGATATCGACCGCCAAGGCAATAAGTATCTTGTACTGCCTATGGATGCTGCTGCCACCTGTGCCCACTTGCTGGTACCAGCCATGAGTACGGTGTCATTCAAGGCAGAGCCGTTTATCTTTGGTGACGAACCATCTGAAGAGACCCTCCTACTGATGGCTGTCCGTGAACCAGTCGATTTCAGCATCGTCATGGATACCATGAAGACGGGTGGACAAAGCACGATGCGTGTGGGACTCAACCGCCGTTTTTTTAAGGTGAAATAATGGAGTTTCGTACACAGGTAACTATCGAAAACCCCTCTTTCTGTATAGAGCCCTGTGAAGAGATGCTCTTCGTGGGTTCTTGCTTTGCCGACGCCATCGGACAGCGTTTCCGTCAGGAGGCTTTTCCTGTCGTTGTCAATCCCTTTGGCGTGATGTATAATCCCGCAAGCATTCTCCACACTCTCCAGCGTCTGTACACCACGAATCCTGCTGTTCCTCTGACGCCTCCTCGTGTCGCCTTTTTTACCCTTGGCACCAACCACGTCTATCGCCTTAAGGAGACTGGCGAGATTGTTGACAACTGTGAGAAACGGCCTGCAGCCCTCTTTCAGGAGGAAGGACTCACTGTCGACCAGTGCGCCGACTACCTTCGTCAGTCGATTGCGCTCCTCCGCGAAACGAACCCCGCCATTCAGATGGTCCTCACCGTTAGCCCCATCCGCTATCGCAAATACGGATACCACGAGAGCCAGCTGTCTAAGGCCACTCTCCTCCTCGCCGCTCAGCAGGTTGTTACCACTACTCCCGCAGGAGAAACTGCGGGCTCCGTTTCCTACTTCCCTGCCTATGAAATCGTGATGGACGAGCTCCGCGACTATCGCTTCTATGCTGCCGACATGCTTCATCCTTCCGACCAGGCTGTGGAGTATATCTGGGAGCGCTTCGTCGATACTTACTTCTCGCAGACGGCCAAGGATTTCCTTGCTGAGTGGCGGCCACTCAAACAGGCGCTGGCCCACAAGCCCTTTCATGCCGATTCCCCTGAATATCGCGCCTTCCATGAACAGACCATGACGAAGGTTGCTGAACTAAAAAAGAAATATCCTCATTTAGCATTATGAATTACACAATAGAAAAGATTACTACGCTCATCGGAGCGCGACGTATCGGCACTGCCGACGCAACTATAGGCTGGCTGCTTACTGACAGCCGTTCACTTTGTTTTCCTGAAGAGACATTGTTCTTTGCTTTGAAAACCACCCGCAACGATGGTCATCGTTATATCGATGATCTCTATCGTCGTGGCGTCCGCAACTTCGTCGTTGCCACTGCACCCGCCGCATCTCCTGCGGGCTCTTACAAGGACGCCAACTTCCTGGTCGTTCCTTCTCCCCTTGCTGCTCTCCAGCGCCTGGCAGAGCGTCATCGTGATGAGTTCGACATCCCCATCGTGGGTATTACGGGTTCTAATGGTAAGACGATGGTCAAGGAATGGCTCAACCAATTGCTCTCTCCTTCGATGACTGTGACGCGTTCCCCCAAGAGCTATAACTCGCAGATAGGTGTTCCCCTCTCTGTCTGGCTGCTCAACGAGCAGACACAGGTGGGACTCTTTGAGGCAGGCATCAGTCAGCCTGACGAGATGCCATCTTTGGCAGACATTATCCAACCCACCATTGGCTTGCTCACCTCTTTAGGTCCTGCCCATCAGGAGAACTTCCGCTCCTTGGAGGAAAAGTGTATGGAGAAGATGGAGCTGTTCCAAAGTGCAAAGGTTCTTGCCTACAATAGCGATGACGATATCATCAGTCGCTGCATTCGTCGTTCAGGTTTCAAGGGCGAAAAGATTGGGTGGAGTCGTGAGAACATCTCCGCTCCCCTCTATATCGAAAAGGTCTCTCTCACTTCTGACCCCTCACCCCTCACCTCTATATCTTATATATATAAAGGTACGCGTGCGAGCTACAGCCTTCCTTTCTTCGACGAGGCGTCGTTGCAGTGTTCCTTTGCCTGTGCGGCTGTGGCGCTCCACTTAGGTCTCACTCCTGACCAGCTGGCAGAGCGCATGGCTCGTCTCGAACCTGTTGCTATGCGTCTGGAGGTAAAGGAAGGACAGCATGGCTGTATTCTCATCAATGACTCGTATAATAGCGACATCAACTCCTTGGACATTGCCCTCGACTTCATGGCGCGCAGAACGCAGTCCAAGGGTGGGGTACTCATCCTCTCTGACATCTTCCAGAGTGGGTTGTCCGACTATGAACTCTACTGCAAGGTCAACAGCCTCTGCATGGAGCGTGGCATCAGTCACCTGCTGGCAGTAGGCTCACATATTAGTGGTCAGAAAGGAGTCTTCACGCTTCCTGCGCAGCACTTCTTCACCACCACCGACCAGTTGCTTGCCAGCGATGTGTTCCGCTCGCTGCACGACGAGGTGATTCTTATCAAGGGTGCCCGTCCTTTCGGCTTCGACCGCATCACGGAACTGTTGGAGCAGAAGGTCCACGAGACCATCCTCGAGGTTAATCTCAATGCCGTTGTCGACAACCTCAACTACTACCGTTCCTTCCTGAAACCTGAGACCAAGCTGGTCTGCATGGTCAAGGCCGATGCCTATGGTGCTGGTGCCGTAGAGGTTGCCAAGACTCTTCAGGACCATCGCGTCGACTATCTCGCCGTTGCCGTTGCTGACGAGGGTGTTACCCTTCGCCATAACGGTATCACGCAGAATATCATGATTATGAATCCTGAGATGACGGCCTTCAAGACCATGTTCGACTACGACCTGGAGCCTGAGGTCTATTCTTTCCGTCTGATGGATGCTCTCATCCATGCCGCTGAGCAACAGGGTATTACGGGCTGGCCCGTCCATATTAAGCTCGATACGGGTATGCACCGCCTGGGCTTTGACCCAGAGAAGGATATCGACGAGGTTATCCGCCGTCTCAAGGGTCAGAATGCCATCATCCCACGCTCCGTCTTCTCCCACTTCGTAGGCTCTGACAGCGATGACTTCGACAATTTCTCTGCCATGCAATTCGAGAAGTTCGACAAGGCCAGCCGTCAGTTGCAGGAGGCCTTCAGTCACAAGATTCTCCGTCACATGGACAACAGCGCAGCCATCGAGCACTTCCCTGAGCGTCAGATGGATATGTGTCGCCTTGGCCTTGGCCTCTATGGTGTGGATCCTCGCGACAATCGCATGCTGCATACCGTCTCAACGCTTAAGACCACCATCCTCCAGCTGCGCCACGTTCCCAAGGAGGAGACAGTGGGTTACAGCCGTAAGGGTGTCCTGACGCGCGACAGTCTCATAGCTGCCATTCCTATCGGCTATGCTGATGGTCTGAACCGTCACCTCGGACGTGGTGCAGGCTATTGCTTGGTCAATGGTCAGAAGGCACCCTATGTGGGTAACATCTGTATGGATGTGGCGATGATTGACGTGACGGATATCCCTGATGTGCATGAGGGCGACATGGTGGAAATCTTTGGTGAACACCTGCCTATCACCGTTCTTTCCGATGTGCTCGACACCATTCCCTATGAGGTGATGACCAGTGTCAGCAATCGCGTCAAGAAGGTCTATTTCCAGGACTAATAGGCCCTATTCGTTTCCTCTGAAAACGTTTTAGTAAGAAAAAACAACGAAAGATACACGTCTTTCGCTGTTTTTTTATTAACTTTGCAGTCGAATAGGCTAAAACAAACAAAATTATCGATAATTATTGATCCATGGAACAAGTATTCAGCTATATTATTAGCTTAGGAGCCAGCGTCATGATGCCGATTCTCTTCACGATTATCGGCCTGTGCATTGGCATGAAATTTGGTAAGTCTCTCAAGTCCGGCCTCTATGTCGGTGTGGGTTTCGTAGGTTTGGGCATCGTTACGGCCCTGCTCACCAACAACTTCGGTTCTCCGCTGTCGGAGATCTCACGACTCTACGACCTCCAGCTTGGCGTCTTCGACATGGGATGGCCTGCTGCCGCTGCTGTGGCGTATAACACGGCTGTCGGAGCCCTTATCATTCCTATCTGTCTGGGTGTCAACTTCCTGTTGCTCGTCACAGGTTGTACGCGCACAGTAAACATCGACCTCTGGAACTACTGGCATTTTGCCTTCATCGGTGCTGTGGCTTACTTCGTTATGGACCAGTCGCTGGCATGGGGCTACTTCGCCGCCATCGTGTGTTACATCATCACCCTGGTGATGGCCGACCTGACAGCAGACAAGTTTCAGGGCTACTACGAAGATATGGACGGCATCTCCATTCCACAGCCGTTCTGCCAGAGTTTCACACCCTTTGCCATCGTCATCAACTGGCTCCTGGACAAGATTCCTGGTTTCTCTAAGCTCGACATCGATGCCGATGGTCTGAAGCGTAAGTTCGGCGTTCTGGGCGAACCCATCGTGCTGGGTGTCATCGTGGGTGCCTTGATAGGTGCCGTTGCCCAGCTCGACATCAAGAAGGTACTCTTCCTGGGTGTCACCATGGGTGCCGTCATGGAACTCATCCCCCGCATCACCAAGCTCTTCATCGATGGTCTGAAACCCATCGCTGAGAAGACGCAGGAGGTGGTGAAGCGCAAGTTCAATGGCAAGAAGGTGTATATCGGCATGTCGCCAGCCTTGGTCATTGGTCATCCTACCACCCTCGTCGCCTCGCTCATCCTCATACCCGTGGCCTTGCTGCTGGCCGTTGTCCTGCCAGGCAACGAGTTCCTGCCACTGGCCTCTCTGGCGGGTATGTTCTATATCTATGTCATGATTCTGCCCTATACCAAGGGTAACGTGGTGAAGACGCTCATTATCGGACTCGTCGCCGTGGGCATTGGCCTGTGGTTTGTCACCGACATGGCTCCTGCCTTCACGCAGGCTGCCCAGACGGTTTATGCCCAGACCAGCGACCCTGCTGCCAAGATTCCCGAAGGTTTCCAGGCTGGTGCCCTCGACTTTGCCTCGTCGCTCTTCAGCTGGGTCATCTACAAGTGCGTGGCCTACCTGCAGTGGATTGGAGCCGCTGTCCTGACATTAATTACGGTGGCAATGGTGGTCTATAACCGCCTCCGCATCGCCAAGGAGAATAAGGCCCAATAACCTCACATCCTCGAAACATCGAAACATCGAAACATCGAAATATCGAAATATCGAAACACCGAAACATCGAAACAAAATAAAATATGAAAAAAACATTTCTTTTTTTACTGCTTATGAGCAATTTACTTCCCACCTCCGCTCAGGAGGCCGACCGTGTTGTCGGTGACCAGCACATTAGTTTCCAGACCGCTTGCCATCCCCAGGATGTGAAAGGCTACGACACGAAGACCCTTCGTGAGCGCTTCGTCATGGAGAAGGTCATGGAGGCTGACAAGATTAACCTGACCTACAGCCACTACGACCGCTTCATCTTCGGTGGTGCCATGCCTGTCACCAAGACCCTGAAGCTGGAGAACTTCTGGGAGCTGGGTCTCGATGTCGATAAGAGCATCAAGGAGAAGTATTTCCTC
>JAEEGL013137607.1_pt1 | contig 14938 bp, 18 predicted proteins | sample 9134231 | NCBI WGS metagenome assembly JAEEGL01 (sample SAMN16246548, study PRJNA631951) | gut metagenome | biome: gut microbiome; feature: rumen; material: fiber-attached | host: Bos | place: Iran: Karaj | collected 2018-10
AGTCAATCGGCTCTGACCGGGACGACGGCGGTCGAGTTCACTTTGAATGAAATCCATGTCCACCTCAATGCACGCAGGCATGCCATCGATGACACCACCAATGGCGGAACCGTGACTCTCTCCGAAAGAAGTCAGGCGGAATATGTGACCGAAACTATTTCTCATCGACAATGGGAGTTCGCTTTTTGTGACGCGCTATGTCGCGTCCTAAACTTTTTACTTTTAACTTAGAAAATACTTAGTGACAATGTCCGCAACCACAGTGCTCATCGTGGTGATGATCGTGCCCGCAGCCTTCGCAATCGTCACAGCCGCAACCGCAGCCGCCCTCACCCGTGAGCATCTTCAGAGTGGCGGTGATTTCATCCTTCGTGGCCTCACGGATGTCAACGACTTCGCCTTCGAAACAAAGTGTCTGACCAGCCAAGGGATGATTCAGATTCACAGTCACCTCCGTATCTCCAATCTTGGCGATGAGCCCATTGAAACGCTGCCCGTCAGCATTTTGCAAGGGAACCACCGCTCCTTCGTAGATGTATTCTTTGTCCAATCGTCCATCAATCTCGAATGTTGAGCGAGGGACGTTGATTACGCGCTCTTGTTCATATTCGCCGTATGCTTGTGCGGGTGTCAGTTCAAAGTCGAACTTGCCCCCCTTCTCTAATCCCACGATTTGTGCTTCGAAATCATCGAGCGTCATGCCCAATCCACTTACAAACTGGAACGGCTGTTCCTGTGGAGCTTCTTCAACAAGTTTACGATTTCCTTCTTTGTCCTTTGTGTATAGCCGATAAGACACGGCTACAAACTTATTCATTTCTACCATATATTTATATTGTTACGCATTAAACAGCACAAAGGTAATAAATAATTCATAATTCGGTATTCATAATTCATAATTATTTGCAAATTCCCGAGATTTGCACTATCTTTGCGCCCAATATCTAAATAAATCGACCTCAATGCCAAAGATTTCCGTTCGGGGCACAGAGATGCCCGAGTCGCCCATTCGTAAGTTGGCACCGCTTGCATTTGCTGCTAAAGACCGTGGTGTGAAAGTATATCACTTGAACATTGGTCAGCCTGACCTGCCCACGCCTAAAGCGGCATTGGATGCCATTCGTAATATAGATAGAAAGATATTGGAATACAGTCCTTCACAGGGCTATCTGAGCTACCGCAAGAAGTTGGTTGGCTACTATAAGAAATACAATATTGACGTCACTCCTGACGATATCATCATTACAAGTGGCGGTTCTGAGGCGGTGCTTTTCTCCTTCATGGCATGCTTGAACCCTGGCGACGAAATCATCGTGCCTGAACCTGCTTATGCCAATTATATGGCATTCGCCATTTCGGCTGGTGCCGTTATTCGCACCATCGCCACCACCATTGAGGAAGGTTTTTCGTTGCCTAAGGTGGAAAAGTTCGAGGAACTCATCAACGAGCGCACACGCGCCATCCTCATTTGCAACCCCAATAACCCTACAGGTTATCTTTATACACGCCGCGAGATGAACCAAATTCGCGACCTTGTGAAGAAGTATGACCTCTACCTCTTCTCTGATGAGGTCTATCGTGAGTTCATCTACACGGGCAGTCCCTACATTTCGGCCTGCCATCTCGAAGGCATAGAGAACAATGTCATTCTCATCGATTCCGTTTCGAAACGTTATTCCGAGTGCGGTATTCGCATTGGTGCTTTGGTCACGAAGAACAAGGAAGTGCGCAAGGCCGTGATGAAATTCTGCCAAGCTCGCTTGTCACCTCCACTCATCGGTCAGATTGCTGCCGAGGCATCATTGGACGAGCCTGAGGAATACAGCCGTGAGGTGTACGATGAATATGTAGAACGCCGTAAGTGCCTTATTGACGGGCTGAACCGTATTCCTGGCGTCTATAGCCCGATTCCCATGGGAGCTTTCTACACGGTGGCAAGGCTGCCGGTGGATGATGCGGAGAAGTTCTGTGCTTGGTGCCTGAGCGACTTTGAGTACGAAGGCGAGACGGTGATGATGGCTCCTGCCAGTGGTTTCTATACCACCCCTGGGGCTGGTCGCGACGAGGTCCGTCTGGCCTATGTTCTGAAGAAGAAAGACCTCAATCGTGCCCTTTTTATCCTTCAAAAGGCATTGGAAGCATATAACAAGAAGTGACGGAGCAGCGAGGGCAGAGTGATGTTTGCATCGACTATGCCGAGTCGCGACGGAACTCGACCGGAGGTCAAGTGAGAAGTGAGAGGTATGCAATTTACATGGTTCATGGCCCGCAGGCTTTATCGTCAAGGAGGGGGCGACCGCCGCGCCTCCCGTACGGCTATTGTCATTGCTACGGCAGGTGTTGCATTGGGGCTTGCCATCATGATTATTGCCATTTCTGTGGTGCTGGGCTTCAAGGGCGAAGTGCAGCGCAAGGTTACGGGTATTGGTAGCCACATACGCGTTGTAAACTATCGCTCAGCATATAATCCCGAGGCTCTTCCCATCGTTGTCAGCGACAGCCTTGTATCGGCCATCTCAGCTATTCCCGAGGTGCATAATGTGCAACGTTTTTGCGTGAAGATGGGTATGCTGAAGACCGAAGAAAGTTTCCAAGGTGTGTCTTTTCGGGGTATTGATGAAGATTATGACCTCACTTTCCTTCGTCAAAACCTTGTGGATGGAAAAATCGATAGTGCGTTTTCATCGCGTGAGAGTAGTGGCAGACTTGTTGTTTCGCAGAAGATTGCCCGTCAACTTCATCTGGCCGTAGGCAGTCGAGTATATGCCTATTTCTTCGATCAGAATCTACGTGCCCGTCGATTCACGGTGGTTGCCATCTATGCCACCAACCTCTCAGAGTATGATGCTCGTCTGGTGTTCTGCGACTTCAAGACCGTTCATCAACTCATGGGACTTGCTCCTGACCAGTCGAGTGGGGCAGAGATCAACCTTTATGGCTTAGAGCAACTCGAGCAAGCTTCTCGGCAAGTGACGCAAGTCGTAGGACGTTGTCAAGACCACTATGGCGCCTATTATGCCGCCCCTACGATTAAAGACCTTTTTCCTAACATCTTCTCTTGGCTCGATCTCCTCGACCTCAATGTTATTGTCATTCTTGTGTTGATGCTTGCTGTCGCTGGCTTTACTACCATCAGTGGCTTGCTCATTATCATTCTTGAACGCACGCAATTCATAGGTGTGATGAAGGCTATGGGGGCTTCTAATACCTCTCTGCGCCACCTATTTATTTATTATGCGATATTCATTGTGGGACGCGGCATGCTAGTCGGCAATCTATTGGGCATAGGCCTATGTCTCATACAACAGCACTTCGGCCTTGTGCATATCGATGCATCGACTTATTATGTTTCCGTCGTGCCTATACAAATATCGTGGATGTGGGTGCTTATTGTAAATGTTGGCACCTTCCTCCTTTCCACGTTGGCACTCATTCTTCCCAGTTATCTCGTTTCGCGTATCCATCCTGCACGAAGCATCCGCTTTGAGTAAATTAAACCTTTAATCCTTTGTTGTTTCAAAGATAATAGTTAACTTTGCAGAGGATTTATGCAAATTCGTTAAAAAGGAAACTAAAAACATAAAGATATGAAAAAGACATTGATGATTGCCGTTTTGTCGTTGCTGACATTCTGTGTTGCGTCGCAGATGCGCACAGCAGAAGCCACAACACTCATGGCCCTCGCCGCACAGCAGGAGAATATGGCAGAGATTCAGTTTGATACATTGCGTATCGACTTGGGCACTTTTGCAGAATCAGAAGGTGAGCAGCATTGCACTTTCACCTTTACGAATGTGGGCAAAGCTCCGTTGGTTATCAATCAGGCCTTCGCTTCTTGTGGTTGCACGGTGCCTACCTACACCAAAGACCCTATCAAGCCTGGCGAAAAGGGAAAGATTGATGTGACTTACAATGGTAAGGGCAAGTTCCCCGGACACTTCTCCAAGACCATCACGGTGCGTTCGAATGCAAAGACTGAGATTGTGCGTCTGAACATCGAGGGCACAATGACAAAATAACATAACGAATCGCGACTTCGCCGCTACGAAAACGAAACGCGTCGCTACGTATACTTTCAACTAGAAATTTACCCTTTATGAAGAAGGTACTATTTATTCTGGCACTCATTGCGGTGCCAGTTTTTGGCTTCAGTAAGACCAAAAAACAAGTAGTGGAACAAAATCCCCTGGGCACAGGCGTTGAAGACCGTGCCTATTGGGCTAAGTTGGCATACCAGATGGCAGCACCCGTGTTGGAAAATATGGCAAACGGCACGCTGCAGAAGAACATGAAGTTGGAGCTTTCGCCTACTTGGGACAACCGTGACAAGAAGGTCGCCTATATGGAGTGCTTCGGACGTTTGATGGCTGGTATTGCTCCTTGGCTCACTTTGCCTGATGATGATACGGAGGAAGGCAAGATGCGCAAGCAGTTGCGTGAGTGGGCACTGAAGGCATACACTAATGCCGTTGACCCTGATAGCCCCGACTACCTTGGGTGGAAGAGCGGCGGCCAGACGTTGGTGGATGCAGCTTATGTCGTGGAGAGCCTTTTCCGTGGCTATGATGCGTTGTGGGTGCCATTGGACGAAGTAACAAAACAACGCTACATCAAGGAATTGCAAGGCCTTCGCCGTTATGATCCTCCTTATACCAACTGGCTCTTGTTCGTAGGCATGGAGGAAGCTTTCATTATGTATGTAGGTGGTCAATACGATGCCTTCCGCATTAAGATGGCAATGTCCAAAGTCGAGGAATGGTATATTGGCGATGGTCTCTACAGTGATGGACCTTCGTTTGCCTTTGACTACTACAACGCATACGTCATACAGCCGATGTACACCGAGTGCCTGCAAATGGTGTCTGCTCGTCAGGGCAACAATTCCTATCTCATCCGTTCCAAGGGTGACAACCGCAATGGTGCCACCAATCGACTGAAGGAAGTAGTGAAGCGTATGCAGAAATATAGTGTCATTTTGGAAAGATTCATTTCGCCCGAGGGCACTTTCCCTGTGGTGGGCCGCTCTATTCCCTATCGTCTGGCCGTGCTGCAACCTCTGGCACAACTGGCATGGATGAAGCAACTGCCAAACGAACTGCATAACGGACAAGTGCGTGCCGGCATTACAGCCGTCATGAAGCGCATGTTTGAGGGTAAAGGCGCGTCAAACTTCACGGAGGACGGTTACCTGACCATAGGTTTTGTTGGCAGTCATCCCAATGTGGCAGATTGGTATACCAACAATGGTTCGCTCTATATGACCTCGTTGGCATTTATGCCGCTGGGATTGCCCGCAAGTGATCCCTTCTGGACAGACGCCCCCGAGAAATGGACCTCAAAGAAGGCCTGGGAGGGCGATGATTTCCCGAAGGACCATAAGTGGGACATCAATAAGCAAATCCTCTACTGGGAATAAAGTCCATTCTTCGGTAACTTCCCGACAAAACGATACATTGTGTGAGCCTGTGCAAAACTTTTCGTGGGCTCACACAATGCTTTTCATGCCCTTATGCAATACTATTCCTCCGCCTTGTGCAATAGTATTGTTCCGCCTTGTGCAATAGTATTGTTCCACCTTATGCAATACTATTGTTTTCAATAGCACATTAAATAATTGTGGAATGAGCATTGCCGGTTATGAATTAATTCGTAACTTTGCTTGATAAAACATAATCTTATCATGGAATACATGTCACAAGAGGGCTACGACAAGCTCGTGGCCGAGTTGCGTCAGTTGGAGCAGGTGGAACTTCCCAAGGTGAAGGAGGCGATAGCGGAGGCCCGAGACAAGGGTGACCTCAGCGAGAATTTCGAGTATCATGCCGCCAAGCGTGAACAGGGGAAACTGTTGAGTAGGATACGCTTCAAGCAACGCGTGCTGGAGTTTGCACGAGTTGTGGACAAGTCGCGACTTGGCAGTGATGGCGTAGGGCTGCTGAGTAAGGTGGAGTTTACCAACCTGACGATGGACAAACGTATGACATATACGATAGTGAGTCCGCATGAGGCGAATCTGCGCGAGGGCAAGATTTCCATTAAGTCGCCTATTGGTCAGGCTTTGTTGAAGAAACAAGTGGGTGACGTTGTTGAAGTGGAAGTTCCTGCAGGGAAGATGAAACTTCGCATAGAAAGTATTGAATTGTAGAAAAATACTAAAGCAAGTTTGCTTCGTTCGTCGCTTATTCGTATCTTTAACCTTCGGTTTTAGATACTTCCGCTCGAAAATCCTCAAACAAGTTTGGTGTTCTGCTCGCTTATTCGTATCTTTAACCTTCGGTTTTAGATACTTCCGCTCGAAAATCCTCAAACAAGTTTGGTGTTCTGCTCGCTTATTCGTATCTTTGCCCCAATAATATTTAATACGTTACACTATGAAAAAGGTTCTATCTACAATCGTTTTGTTGCTCATGATAGCAGCAAATGTTAATGCACAAGGATTCCTGAGAGGACTGGGACAAGCCGCAAAGGAAAGAGTAAAACAAAAGGTGGAGAACAAGGTTCTGGATACAGTGGATGAGGCTACCGACGAAGTTCTCAATGGTAAATCCAAATCCACTCGCCAAGTTAAAGAAGCAGACGATGAAACCGAGTCAGAAGCCGCCACAGACGATGAACCTGTAGCAAAACCTAAGAAGAAAGCCCAGGGAGAGACGTTGAAGAACGATTTCGTACCTGGAACCATCGTCATCTTTGAAGACAACCTGAAGGGTGAGCAGATGGGTGAGTTCCCCTCGAAGTGGGATCTCTTGGAGAACAATGCAGAGGTGGCACGCATGAATGGTCAGATGGCCATTAAGTTTGAGCACGGCTCTGATACGGAGATTACTCCGCTACTGGAGGATGGAAACCGCAAATATCTGCCCGAGGTTTATACGCTGGAGTTCGACTTCTTCGTAACAGGAGAGGATGATCATTCATCCGCCTACCGCTTGAAGTTGCAACCCGAGAATGACGGTTATGATAGCTGGATATTCTTTGGAAAGGACAACATATTGTGGAACCTGTTACGTCCTGTTGGAGACGATGGCATCGAAGGCAATGCTTCATTGGAAAATATCAATGTGACTGAAGATTGGAACCACTTTGCCTTGTCGTTCAACAAACGGGCACTGAAGGTTTACATCAATGGTCGCCGCGTCATCAACGTTCCCAACACCAAGGCGATGGATTGGTTCTCATTCCGCACGGAGTTCTGGGAGGACCACATCGACTACATCACCAATGTTCGTTTGGCCAAGGGCGGTGTCGCCTTGTACGACCGCAACGCGCAGTCGATGACTGCAGTGGAAAAGGCGATGCAAGAAACGGGAAAGTTCGTAACGAATAACATTCTCTTTGAGACGGGTAAAGCAGACTTGAAATCTGAGTCGATGGCTGAGATTGAGAAGGTGGCCGAGTACATGAAGAAGAACCCCAGCGTGCGCTTCGAGGTTCAAGGCCACACTGACAATCAAGGTTCAGATGCCATTAACGATCCCTTGTCGCAGAAGCGTGCCGAAGCCATCGTGAAGGCGCTTGTAGGTCTGGGTGTAGACGAATGGAATCTTCGTGCTGTGGGTAAGGGTTCGCACGAACCTGTGGCAGACAACAAGACTGACGAAGGTCGTGCCAAGAATCGTCGCGTAGAGTTCATCAAGAAATAACAGACTGCAGGTTGGGTGTTCTGCTCGCTTGACCTCTGGTCTTCCTCCTCCTTACAAGGTAAAGCTCAAATATATTTGACTTTACTCTTGCTTCGTTCGTCGTTTATTCGTATCTTTGACCTGCGGTCTTAGATACTCCCGCTCGAAAATACTCAAACAAGTTTGGTATTCTGCTCGTTTATTCGTATCTTTGCAACCGTGTTATATATAAATAAGGTATGAAAGACGCACTACACACCTTGCGATTGATAGGTTTCGCATTATTTATATGCCACAGGTGGCTTGATATCCTGTATTGGCCAAGTTTGGCTATTATCGGATTGACAAGCCTTGCGCTATTGTACTACTGGCGAACGAATGCAAAGGAAGACAACTTCCTATCCGTCTTTATCGTCGTAATTTGTGTGATTGAACTTTTTGACACTTAATTCATAATCTGTAACTAAATAAATGAACATACTTGAACTGAGCGAACAAGAGATTGTAAGACGTAATAACCTGCAGCAATTGCGCGACCTGGGCATCGACCCCTATCCCGCAGCAGAATATCCCGTAACAGCGTGGAGCACAGACATCGTCCGCGACTTCGTGGACCTGCCTGTTATCGGCAAGGACGAAGAGGGAAACGATGTACGCGAAACAGCTACGCCAGAGAATAGTCCTGTGGTGAGCATCGCTGGACGCATCATGAGCAAGCGCATCATGGGCAAGGCCGCCTTTGCCGAATTGCAGGATTCGAAAGGCCGCATCCAGGTCTATATTCAACGTGACAGCATTTGTCCAGACGAGAATAAAGACCTCTATAACATCGTCTTCAAGAAGTGCCTCGACCTTGGCGACTTCATTGGTGTGAAGGGCTATGTATTCCGTACCAAGACGGGTGAAATCAGCGTTCATGTATCGGAAATGACCGTACTGAGCAAGAGTCTGAAGCCCCTGCCCATCGTGAAGACGGATGCCGAAGGCAATGTGTTTGACTCGTTCGACGACCCCGAACTTCGTTACCGCCAGCGCTATGTCGATTTGATTGTGAACAACGGCGTGAAGGAAACCTTCCTGAAGCGTGCCAAGATTGTGCGTACTATGCGCAATATCCTCGATGAGGCTGGCTATACCGAAGTGGAAACCCCGACGCTGCAGAGCATTCCTGGCGGTGCAACGGCTCGTCCGTTCATCACTCATTTCAATGCGCTGAACATCGATATGTACATGCGCATCGCCACCGAGCTCTACCTGAAGCGACTCATCGTGGGTGGCTTCGAGGGCGTGTATGAAATCGGAAAGAACTTCCGCAACGAAGGCATGGACAAGACCCACAACCCCGAGTTCACCTGCATGGAACTGTACATCAGCTACAAGGACCTGAACTGGGGCATGGGCTTCACGGAACGGATGCTCGAGCAAATATGCACCGCCGTGAACGGAAAGCCCGAAGTAGAGATAGATGGCAATGTCATCTCCTTCAAGGCTCCCTTCCGCCGTTTGCCCATCCTCGATGCCATCAAGGAAAAGACGGGTTACGACCTCTATCCCATGAACGAAGATGAGATTCGTGACGTAGCCAAGAAACTGGGCATCGAAGTTGATGACACGATGGGCAAAGGCAAGCTCATTGATGAAATCTTCGGCGAAACCTGCGAAGGCACGTTCATCCAGCCCACCTTCATCACTGACTATCCTGTAGAGATGTCGCCTCTGACGAAGATGCATCGCTCGAAGCCCGGCCTGACGGAACGTTTCGAACTGATGGTGAATGGAAAGGAACTGGCTAACGCCTACAGCGAACTTAATGACCCAATTGATCAGGAGGAACGCTTCATTGACCAAATGAAACTCGCCGACAAGGGCGACGACGAGGCGATGATCATCGACCAGGACTTCCTGCGTGCCCTGCAATACGGTATGCCTCCAACCTTCGGCATTGGCATTGGCATCGACCGCCTTGTGATGCTGCTTACCGGCAAGTTCGCCATTGGCGAAGTCATGCTCTTCCCACAGATGAAGCCCGAAGTGAAGGCTCCGCGCGACAAGGACGAAATCTTCCTCGAAAAGGGTATTCCTGCCGAGATTATCCCCATTCTGCGCAAGGCAGGCTACAACCTCGTTCAGACACTCCAAGGCGAGAATCCGGCCAAGATTCAACAACAGATTATCGAGATAATTAAGAAATACAAACTGGAGGTGGAACGCCCCAGCCAAGACGAGATTAAGAAGTGGACAGAATAGGCAAAATAGCTATCATGGGCGGCGGCTCGTGGGCAACGGCCATCGCCAAGATCATGCTCGAAAGCACCGATGAGATTTGGTGGTATATGCGCCGTGACGACCGCATCGAGGAGTTCCGTCGCCTGTCGCACAATCCTGCTTATCTTACTAGTGTGCACTTCGATGTGCAGCGCATTCACTTCTCCTCCGACATCAATGAGGTGGTCAATGCTTGTCAGACTCTCATCTTTGTCACTCCCTCGCCCTACATGAAGAGCCACCTCAAGAAACTGAAGGTGCGCCTGCGCGACAAGTTCATCATCACCGCCATCAAGGGTATTGTTCCTGACGAGAATCTTGTCGTTTCCGAGTATTTCCACCAAGTCTATGGTGTACCCGACGAGAATCTTGCCGTACTGGGCGGCCCCAGTCACGCCGAAGAGGTAGCCCTTCGTCGATTGACCTATCTGACCGTGGGCTGTGCCGACCTCAACAAGGCCGAAGAGTTTGCCGACATGATAGCCAGCGAATACATCAAGACCAAGACCTCCGACGATGTCCTTGGCATTGAATACGCAAGTGTGCTGAAGAACGTCTATGCCATTGCCGCAGGTATCTGTAACGGACTCAAGTATGGTGACAACTTCCAAGCCGTGCTGATGACCAATGCCGCACAAGAGATGGAACGCTTCCTCAGAGCTGTACACCCCATCGACCGCAATATCATTGACTCTGTCTATATGGGCGACCTCCTCGTGACGGGTTATTCCAACTTCTCGCGAAATCGTGTCTTCGGTACTATGATTGGCAAGGGATATTCGGTGAAGTCGGCTCAAGTGGAGATGGAGATGATTGCCGAAGGTTACTTTGGCACCAAGTGCATGAAGGATATTAACCGTCACATGCATGTCAACATGCCTATCCTCGATGCAATGTACAACATTCTCTATGAACGCATTGCGCCCAGTATCGAAATCAAATTGCTAACTGATTCATTCCGATAAACAATGAAAAACCGACTTTCCACCCTTCTCATTCTCTCATTTGCTCATTTTCTCATTTTCTCCTTGTCTGGTTGTGGCAGTAAGGATACGAAAAAAGATGCATGGGTAGCACCTGAACATGAGGTGGTAACGCGTCAGATGCCAGACCTTTCGCTCTCTGATAGCATTATGGTTGGCACTCGTCAGTATGCCTATAGCATTGAGCGCACCCCGTGCGACTCGCTCCAGAAGGTGAAGGATGATATGGGGGATTTGTATCTCGACAACACAATCCACCTCACATTACAGCGCAATGGAAGTGTTTATTTCGACAAGACCTTCACGAAGGCTACTTTCAAAAAGGATATCGACGATGATTTCTATGACAATGCCATACTCGATGGCATACGATTCTTAAAGGTGGAACCAGGTCAGGGTGCTATTTTTTCTTTCGCCGTCAGCTATCCCGACAGCGACATGTCTGTGCCCTTCCTTATGACCATCTCAGATAGTGGTTCTTTTACTTTTGTCAAGGACGAGAACCTTGATCGTGAAGAGGGCGATTCAGTATTCTTCGATAGCGACGGAGTATAACTATACTATATATAGGAAATAATCCCTCACATCCCTCACACCTGTCACCGACCTTGTATTTATCGACCTCCGATGAGGTGATAGATTGGTGATAGATGTGAGGGATGATTGTATACTAATGTTCAGCCCCTCCCTTACTATCGTTCAAGCGACCCTCTGCACGCGTCTTAGAAGAGTTCTGCACGCGTCTTAGATGAGTTCTTCTTACGTCTTAGATGAGTTCTTCTTGCGTCACAGATGAGTTCTTCTTGCGTCATAGAAGAGTTCTCCTTGCGTCTCAGCGGAGTTCTTCTTGCGTCTTAACGGCCTGCCGCTTGCGTCTTAACGGCCTGCCGCTTGCGTCTTAGCGGCTAGCCGTTGCTGGCTGTTCGGCCTTCCGTTGCTGGCTTAGCGGCCTGCCGCTCTGGTGCGCGCGGCCAGCCCCTATGGTGGGTACGGCCAGCCCCTATGGTGGGTACGGCCTGCGCCTGTGACGGGTGCGGCCTGCGCCTCAGGCGCTTGGACGGTGCAAGTAAAATTAGGGGAATTATATACTTGTTGACTCTAAATAAATGAGCAGTCATTTTATGACACCCCTTTACTTCATGTTACAAAGGAGCTGTCGTTAGATTATTTAAGGGAGAACATCAAAAAAATTGATTTGTCTTCGTTTTTGTCCAATGCTCCAGAGTTAGGATTGGGAATAAAGTCCATTTCCACTCCCGTGCAATATCCGTCGCTTGAGGAAGAGTATAATGAGTTGTTTAATGCTGCAGAAATATAAATGCGTCATTAAATAATCCAATTTATCGAATCCATGATAAAATCAATGGCGTAAAAAGAAATGTTAATAGAAACTCCGTCTCAGGCAAGGAGCAGACTGCTGGGACGGAGTTTTTATATAGAGAGGAATATCAATCGGCGGTTATAAGTTTGCATGCCGATGAATTAAACCTGACATGATGACTAAAGTCGATTGCCTGACCGTCATAGATGCAAGAAACATCTATGCCTCGGCGAATGAATTCATCGATGAGGGCATGGTCGTGATAAACGCGCATGTTCACCCAACCTCTATTATTGACTTGGCGGTTGAATGAGGTTACTAAGTCTGTGATTGTTTGTATCGCAAAGTTCCTTGCGAATGAAAGATAATTGACATCAGACTTGATGTCGTCGTTGGAGTTAATGATTTTTTCCATACTTTTAGGATATTTTGAAGTTGATAATCTTCCACATCGTACTGACCACCGTGGCTCCTAAATACTGCTCGGTTGGCGAGTCCGCTCCGAAAAGCGACTGCTCTTGATGTTTCGTGGACAAAGTTACGGATAAGTTGGTAAATAACCAAACAATGAATGTAATATTCTTTCTGAATAATTTGCCATTCGGAGAGTTTTTTATAATTTTGCCTCGTAAACCTTACTAACATGAAATACGCAGTTTACGTCTGGACATTTGTGCTTCTCCTTATAACAATAGGCACCAAGGTCTTTTGGCTGATGGGGTTTGTAGTCGTATTCGGGATAATCGGTGGGTTGTTGATAGGGTCTGGTGAGAAGAAGGAAGAAGAGACTCCACCTATCGACACTGATAAGATAAACGATATGACTTCGTTGAAATTGGCAGATATGGACTATTACGATGATGACGACTACGACGATTTGCAGGATAGGTTGGATGACTTGGAGGATAGGTTACAGGATTTAGAGGATGAACGCGAGGATGAATTGCTCGAGGAGGAATTACGAGAACTAGATGAACAGGAAAGGGAAGAATATGAGGAGAAGATAGAGAGCCTAAAGCGTGAGGTTGAGACGTTGAAAGAGAGAAACCGGCAACTCCACCATGCCATTAAACGCATTCCACGCAAATAAGAGACTCATGAGAAAGCTATTCGTTTTTTGGGGCCTCTTGGCATTGATGTCATGTAAGCGCACGACAATGAATATGGTTTCTTCAGGTGTGCCTCTATTCGATACAGTGAAGGAAGAGGACCACTTTGATCCAAATTACCGACCAAAGAATACGGAGTCGGACAACTTGCGGGGATGGGACCCTGCCAGTGAGGATGATTTGGAAGATATGGGGATGACTCGATATCAGGAAAACTATGACGAGGAAGGATGGGACTAAAACCTGCCATACACGTCCCAAATGATATAACAAACAAATCCCACGACTTCACATACGAGGTCGTGGGATTTAGTATTTAGTAAAGAGGTTGTACCTTAGTAGTTCTCGGCCTTTATCTGGAAGTAGCTTTGCGGATGGTCGCAGACGGGACATACCTCGGGTGCCTTCTTGCCGATGACGATGTGGCCGCAGTTGGAGCACTGCCATACGGTGTCGCCCTCTTTCGAGAATACCAAACCCTCCTTGATATTTGCCAATAGCTTGCGATAACGCTCTTCGTGCTCGCGCTCGATGGCGGCTACTAAGGCAAACTTCTCGGCAATCTCGTCGAAACCTTCTTCGCGAGCTTCGCGGGCCATGCGGTCATACATATCTGTCCACTCGAAGTTCTCGCCCTCGGCGGCATCCGTCAGGTTGTGGATGGTGTCGCCCACTGAACCACCGTTCAGCAGTTTGTACCACATCTTGGCGTGTTCCTTCTCGTTGGCAGCCGTCTCCTCGAAGATGTTGGCAATCTGCACGTAGCCGTCCTTCTTGGCGCGCGATGCAAAGTAGGTGTACTTGTTACGAGCCATCGATTCACCAGCGAAGGCTTCCATGAGGTTTTTCTCAGTCTTTGTTCCTTTCAGTTCTTTCATAGTTTCAAATCGTTTAATGGGTTATGGTTCTTGCAGCAAAGATACGAAAGTATTTTTAATAATGCACGTTGAATAACTAATAATAAATGTTAAATATCGCGGTTGCCATGAAAAAAGTTTCCTATTTGTTTGCTATTACTAAACTCTTAGTTTTAACTTTGTGGCAAATAACTAAAAAGTTAGTAATATGAAAAGCAAGAACGAATACACGCTGACCAAAAGCGAGATGCAGGTTATGAATGCCCTATGGTCGGCAGGCAAGGCGCTGGATGTGCATGAGGTGGTGGCGAAGTACGACGAACCTCGCCCAGCATATACCACCGTGAGCACCTTCCTGAAGATACTTACTACTAAAGGTTTCGTAGATTATAAGAAGGGCAACGGCAAGCAGTATCTCTACTTTCCCGTTGTGTCACGCGCCGAATACACCAGTCGTGTGATGCAGGAAGTGAAGAACAGCTTCTTTGGCGGAAGCCTGAAGTCCATGCTCAGTTATTTCGTTCGCGAAGAGAACCTATCGGAGGATGAAGTGAAGGAAATGCTTGAATTAATTCAAAATTCATAATTAGGCTGTAAGTGGCAATACTTGTAACCTTATAACCATATAACCTCATAACCTCACAATTATTATGTCAAGCCTTTTAATGTATTCCCTGAAGTCGGCAATGGTGCTGGTTCTGCTATATTTGCCCTATACGCTGATGTTGCGTCGCGAAAGTTTCTTCCGCTTCAATCGCCTGATGCTGCTGGGCATTATGGC
>JAEEGL013176374.1_pt1 | contig 14938 bp, 11 predicted proteins | sample 9134231 | NCBI WGS metagenome assembly JAEEGL01 (sample SAMN16246548, study PRJNA631951) | gut metagenome | biome: gut microbiome; feature: rumen; material: fiber-attached | host: Bos | place: Iran: Karaj | collected 2018-10
ATTATGCAGTAGGAGATACGCAGCCGTTTTTTGTGTATCTGGAGGATGTTGATCAGTTTCGGAATGAGCACGATTATCGACTGGAGGTTACCATTGACGGTAAGAAGGCTGTTTCCGATCCGCAAACCGCAAAAACCAGGAGAATGTGCATAAATGATCTTTATGATAAAGGCATAGACAGCCGGCTTACCGGCGCGAAACAGGCTAAGGTCGATATACGGGATGATCGTGATCAGGTGGTCTTGACAAAGACTGCCGTTGTGAATTTCCCGGGGGATGTGGTAAGGCCGGTCGGCACTGCTGTCATGGCGGATGCTATGGCTGCCGGTCCTGTGTACGTAACGCTCTATGTCCCGGGTGTGATGGTTGAAAGCAGGGATTCTGTGAACCTGACTTTGATCGATGACACAGGCGCCCCTGTGGAATATGCCGAAGCAGAGCTTGGCGATTATTTCAATTGGGATGAAGACCTGCGTTACCGTCCGGATGCTGATTTCAGAAGGTATAACTACCCGTCTGTCTCTTATGCCAATACAGAACTTAGTGTAAAGATCTCTGTTTCCGATATCGGTAAGATAAAAAAGAATGCATCCTATTCCCTCAAGGTAAACATAGGTGGGAAGGAGATGACTGTAAATGATGTTCTTTATATCCTGAATGAAGGTGACGGGATCATACTTCGGGAGATCAATGCTGCTGATGAAAAAAATGGGTTGTCATCAGCAGGAGACACCCTATATCTGGAAATGTATGCTGAAGGAATTGAGGATCCTTCAGATATATGGCCGGTGGTCACATCTGAAGGCAAGGATTATACAGGAGATCCGGTGGCCGTCCGCCCTATCGCACCGAAAAATGGTATTCCGGGATATATGTATGAGCTGGAGAAGGATGGAGGTCTGTTTGCCTCCATAGATGATCCTGTTGATCTCACTGTTTCGGTCAAGACTTCGGATGAAACCATGAAGGTTATGGATTACAGAAAGGACACATCGTTTACATACAGTCCCGACAGTACGCCTCTTGGTTTCATGTATTATAATGACAGGCTGATGAGGCTTTGTGTGAAGACTGTTTCACCCATAAAGGATGGTGAAAAGGTTAAGGTAAAGGTATACAGCGATCCGCTTAAGACAGATTCTTTTCTGGAGGAGCTGCTTTTGTGCGAATCCGAGGCTACGGTGTCTGACGGCTGGATAAAGATACCGGTTAAGGACAGCTCGGGCAGGAGGATATATCCGGTGGGTCAATACAGCGTGAAGGTCACCTGCAGCGCGGGAGAGTTTTCATTAAGTTCCGATCCGGACAGTTATTCCCTGTATCTGGATGATGTGGGGCGCACTGATCCCGATAAGGCATATTTTGCCGGAACAAAGACCATAAATGAAACTTTTTCCGTTTTTTCCACTATGCTGGAGGGTGATGGCGATCATGTTGTAACCGCCTACATATACGATAAAGCCGGTTCCCACGTAGTAGGATCAAAGATCCTCACCAAGGTGAAGGATAACGGCAGGTTTTCCTGTACCTATTCCACGGGAGATTGGGATGTGGAAAAGTTTTCACTTTCAAAAGGCCGGTGTCTTATGAGGCTTGGCATTGATGATGTTTTGCTTACGGATGATGTATATTTACCGGTGATCGACACCGGGTTCTATCTGACCGATCAAAGTGCCTTTTTCACAGAAGAAGGTGTGGTGGTGGAGTTTTGTGACCCTGCTGTTTCCCTGCGTTATGGTGATGAGACCGACGCATCGTCTATCTGGTCTGATGAAGGTTATTCGCTGAACGTTTTCACTATCATGAGATCAGGCGCTTACTCTTATGAGACGATCCGGCCGTCATCGGTTGAAAAAAATGGCCGCCGTATCAGGCTGCTGGTTGAGGGTACTTATTCTTCGGAATATGATTATGGTTTCCGTATCAAAAGGAAGGGAGTTCTTCCTTCCAATCTGGATGGTGATAACTATTATAATAATCTGGGGGGAGAGAGCTCGGAACATGTTGGCTTGGTTTTACAGGGTGATGATAACCTGATCGAAGGGGAATCCTGTCTGCTGAAAAAAACAGATCCCGGGACTGCCCTTAGCTGGCATTACGGCATACAGTCAGACGATCCCAATCTTAATGGCGGTTTCCGGCTCAGCTTTTACAGGCCCGGTTCCGTCAAGCTTGTCAAATCCCTTGACATCGGGGAGATAACTAAGGGTAAAGACCGGAAATATACATATGAATTCACCTCTGCCGATCTGTCCGGCCTTTCCGACAGAGAGCTTTATACCATAGTGGTATCTACGGCGGACGGAGATTATGTCACGGAATTTACAAACGGATATGTGGCAACTAAGAGTGCTGCTGTAAAACAGGATACAGATTCTTCAGATCCTACGGATCCCACGGATCCCACAGACCCCACAAACCCGACGGATCCCACGAACCCCACGGATCCCGCGAACCCCACGGATCCTACGAATCCCACAGACCCTACGAACCCGACGGATCCCACGAACCCCACAGATCCCACAAACCCGGCGGATCCTAAGAATCCTACGGATCCCACAAACCCGGCGGATCCTGTCGCTGAAAACACAGGTGAGATCCGCGCCAAGGATGCGCCTGTGCTTCTTGCAGAGCAGATTGCGCCTGTAAAGGAAAGCTATCTTAAGCGTGCGGAAGCCTTTGGGCAGAAATATACCGGAGACGGCGAAAAGGAGATCGCAGCTGTTAAGGATAGCGGCTGTCTGATCCCTGTTTATAAAAAGGGAAAGATAGTCGGCGTAAAGGCTGTTGTACCTGAGGGGGTTTCTTCAAACAGGATCTCTGTCACGGTGAACGCAAAGACTACTGTGATCCTTCCGGGACAGTCACCCTATAAGGTCACATGTTCCGGTAATGTCATCCCGGAAAAGAAGCTTCCCGGGGTAAAATATGTGAAGAAGGCAAACTGCTACAGATTTACCGCAAAGGCATATAAGGGTATAGATTCCTATGATCTCATCTGTACCAGTGAGGACGGAAAATATGAGGTTGTTGTGACAGTGGTTGCGGTATCCTTTGATAAAAATATAAAGAAGCTGGTACTTGATTCAAATGTACCTGTTGATGATAAGGGCTATGGAGAAAGGCTGATCGTTGGTATAACTCCCAGGATCCTTATCAATGGCTCCTGGATGCTGGGCGGCAAAACCCCCCTCTCCATGGGTGAGAATATCGTGGACTGCGGCAAAGGCAAGGCGGGGATATATGTAAAGCCCGATGGTACCGTTATCGTTTCCACCATGGGAGCATCCTCCGGAAAGATAAAGCTCTGCTATACCGTAAACGGTATCAGCTACAATACTTCCGTAAAGATAGATAATAAAGAAATAAAGGCAGCAAAGCAGACGATCAGAGCGCAGTTCATATCTGACGGCCTGCTTAAGGTTAATGATCCTGTAAAATGAACGGGAAAAAATTCAGTGTAGGTATTCTCGCCGGCGGCAGGAGCAGCCGCATGGGCGAAAACAAAGCCTTAATCGAATACAGTTCAAAGACTTTTTTAAGACGTCTGACAGATGAATTCTCAGACTGGGATCAGATCATTCTGTCCCAGAATCCCAGAGAGGTTCTGGAGGCTGGGGACGGGATAATAAATGTCTTTGACGAGCATGAGGATATAGGTCCCATGGAGGGTATCCGGCGCATACTGACTGTGGCAGGCAGTGAGTACGTGTTCATCTGCGCCGTGGATATGCCCCTTCTTAAGAGTGAGCTGGCAGAATATCTCACCGAATTTGTTTCATCGGACTATGACTGCTATGTGGTCAGGGATGAGAAGCACTATCATCCCCTGTGTGCCATCTATTCAAAAGCGGTCCTGCCTGTGATAGAACGGCTTATATCAGAGGGAAGATATAAGCTCATGGAGCTTTTAAATGCTGTCCGGACAAAGTATATTTCCCTGGAGAAGACCTGCATATCCCCCAGACAGCTTTCTAACTATAATACCTGTGAGGATATAAAGAAACTGTATCTGCCCGCAGTCTTTGCCGTAAGCGGCACAAAGGATTCGGGCAAGACTTATCTCATCATAAAGCTGATCAATGAATTCATCAAAGAAGGCTTTACGGTAGGTGTCATAAAGCATGACGGACATGATTTTGAAACGGACATAAAGGGGAGCGATACCGAAAGGTTTTATTCGCAGGGAGCCATGTTCACCGCCATATTTAACGGTGATAAATATGCTGTAAATGCAAAAGGCTCCATGACGAAGGATGAGCTCATAAGGCTCTGCCCCGATACCGATATAGTCATCTGTGAGGGCTTTAAGGATTCAGCCCTTCCCAAGGTGGTGGTGGCCGGAAAGGAGACCTTTGAGGACTATCCCTTTGCCCCTCCCTTTATCGCCTGTGCGACAGATGATCCAAAGCTTTCATTCAGTTCTGTCCCTTCAGAGGTCAGAGTCTTTGATCGAAATGACACCCATCTCATTTTATCACACATAAAACAGTATTTCAGGATATAAGATCCGACGGTTAAAAATATGAATAATACATTTACGCATCTTGATGATGAGGGCAGGGCCCGGATGGTGGACGTCACAAAAAAGGATGAAACCGTAAGGAGAGCTCTGGCCAGGGGCTGCATATCGGTCAGTGCCGCTGTTTATGAGGCACTGGTGAATAAAAGTGTGCCAAAGGGCGATGTCTTTTCCACAGCCCGGGTGGCGGGGATCATGGGGGCAAAAAGGACCCATGAGCTGATCCCTTTGTGCCATCCCCTCATGATAACGGGGATAAACCTGGATTTTGAGCTTCCCGCAAAGCCTCAGAAGGACGGCAGATATGTGGTCGTCTGCAGCTGTGAGGTATCCCTTAAAGGCAGGACCGGAGTGGAGATGGAGGCCCTGACGGGAGTCTCCGTGGCTCTTTTGACGGTGTATGACATGTGTAAGGCCCTGGATAAGACTATGGAGATCGGCCGGATACATCTGGTGGAAAAGGAAGGGGGCAAATCGGGCCATTTCATAAACCCGTCATCCGCCGCCCCCGGGACATCCGCTGTCTCCGGGATCTCCACAGCCTCCGGGTTATCTGTTTTTCCACTGTCATCCTGAGCGAAGCGAAGGATCTTTTTCCTTGTTCCAAGGGAGAATAAAATGAAGAACAGAATAATTTCCATAATAACCATAATGGCCATAACCTCAGCAGCCCTTCTCACGGGCTGCCGGTCAGCCGGTTCATCCCCGCAGACACAGCCCGAAGAAGCAGCACCCCGGCAGGCACAGGAGGTTAAGGAAGAACCGAAAGCTGATACACCTGCGCCGGAACAGCCGCAGGAAACTAAGGAGGAAGTACCTGCACCGGCAGCATCCTCTGACAGCACGGAAATACAGGTATTCATAGCGGCATCATTAAATACGGTCATGACAGAGCTTGCAAAGAAGTATAATGAGACCCACCCTGAGGTAAACATAGTTTACAACGCCGATTCATCAGGTACCCTGCAGACCCAGATCGAGGAGGGAGCAGCCTGCGATATCTTCTTTTCCGCCGCACAGAAACAGATGAACGCCCTGGAAGAGAAAGGACTCCTTGTTCCCGGCACACGTAAAAACGTAGTGAACAATCAGGTGGTGGTGATCTCTCTTAAGGATTCTGCCACAAAGGTGACGGGACTTGAGGATATCGAAAAGGCGGAGAGCATCGCCCTGGCGGATGGCTCCGTGCCCGTGGGAAAATATACCAGGCAGGCTCTTGTGAACCTTAAGAAGATACCTGAGGCGGAGGATGTTTCAAAGATAACCACCGCTGAGGTGCAGGAGGCTCTGGGCGGAGTGGAGATCTCCGAACAGTCCAATGTCAGCAAGGTTCTTTCCGCAGTGGTGGAAGGCTCCTGTGAGGTGGGCACCACCTACTATTCCGATACCTATGGTTTTGAGGATCAGGTTAACATAATACAGACTGTGAGCTACGATCTCACCGGCAATGTGATCTATCCTGTATCAAGGGTGATAAATGATGAAGCTGATGCAGCTCAGAATGCGGCAGCCGATGATTTTATCGCCTATATCACATCCGATGAGGCTAAGGCTGTATTTGATTCCTATTATTTTGACACGGATGTGGAGTAATGGCATGACCGATCCGTCAAGTCATGATCATGACACAGGAGAACAAAATGTCTGAGTTCATCAATATCCTTGGGGGGCTGGATTACAGCCCCCTGTGGATCTCGCTTAAAACAGGCCTGGTGGCCACATTTATATGTTTCTTTCTCGGTATTTTCGCGGCGCGGAAGGTGATGAAGCTCCCGGACAGGACCAGGGCGGTGGTTGACGGGATACTGACCCTGCCCATGGTACTTCCCCCTACCGTGGCGGGCTTTTTCCTGCTGCTTTTTTTCAGCAAAAGAAGACCGCTGGGGGCTTTTTTGTACAATGAATTCGACATAAAGATAGTGCAGACCTGGCTGGGCTGTGTGATCGCGGCTACGGTCATAGCCTTTCCCCTTATGTACAAAAATGCAAAGGCGGCCTTTGAGCAGGTGGATGTGAATCTGGTGTATGCGGGGCGTACCCTGGGCATGTCGGATACCGCTATATTCTGGAGAGTGATTATTCCCACCGCAGGTCCGGGGATCGCTTCCGGAACCATCCTTACCTTTGCAAGGGCTCTGGGAGAGTATGGGGCCACTTCCATGCTGGCGGGGAACATTCCCGGAAAAACAGCTACCATATCCCAGCGCATTGCCATGGTCATACAGGACGGAGATTATCTGACTGCCGGGATATGGACTGTGATCGTTCTTTTAATCGCGCTTTTGGCCATTATTGTCATGAATCTGATAACCGACCGGGGGCTCAGACATATCACAAGGTATTGACATGAAGCTTGATATTTGTATAAAAAAGAAACTGGGAGATTTTCATCTCGATATAGATTATCATGGCGATATAGATACGCTGGGTATATTAGGTTCTTCCGGCTGCGGAAAAAGCATGGTCCTTAAGTGTATCGCCGGCATAGTAAGGCCGGATGAGGGACGTATTGCTCTTAATGACAAGGTTTTGTTTGACAGTGAAAAAAGGATCGAAGTGAAGCCCCAGGACAGGAGGGTGGGATATCTTTTCCAGAATTACGCCCTCTTTCCGAATATGACCGTAAGGCAGAATATAATGGCTGCGCTGAAAACGGACAGGGCAAAAAAGGAAGAGATCGCAGATCGTATGATAGTCAGCTTTCATCTGGAAGGGCTTTCGGATCATCTGCCCATGCAGCTGTCCGGCGGGCAGCAGCAGCGGGCGGCTCTGGCCAGGATGATGGCAGTGGAGCCGGAACTCATCCTGCTTGACGAACCCTTCTCCGCCCTGGATGTTTTTCTTAAGGACCGGCTTATCCGGGAGCTGATGGTCCAGCTGGAAAAATATGATGCGCCGGTGATAATGGTATCCCACGACCGTGATGAGATCTACAGGATATGCCGTAAAACTGCGGTTATGGACGAGGGGACCTTCATACGGACGGATGATACCCGCAGAGTATTCGAAGCCCCGGAATACAAAAAAGCCGCACTTCTCACAGGCTGTAAGAATATCCTTGAGTTTGAAAGAAGGGCTGACGGTTCGTTATATCTTCCCGACTGGGATGCAGAACTTGTTTTTTCCGGAAAGGATCGGATCCCGGAGTATGCAACAGCCATCGGTATCAGGGCTCATGATCTGATTCCCGTGTGGGAAGAAAAGGCAGAGGGCCTGATCGGGGTTGAAATATCCCATGTTTCGCAGCTTCAGTTTGAGAGGCAGTATTATCTGAAACCCCCCGGAAAGACTCCGGACAGGGACAGGGAGCTTCGCTGGTTTGTTCACAGGGAAGCTCTGGATGAGATAGATAAAAAAGGAATGCCGGGGTATCTGGCAATCCCCATGGAAAAGGTGATGTGGCTTCGATGATAGACGGATTTGGAAGAAAAGCAGAGTATTTGAGGATATCGGTGACGGACAGATGTAACCTGAGATGTCAGTATTGCATGCCTGATAAGGGAGTGACCTTCAGACACCATGAGGAGATGCTCAGGTATGAGGAGATGCTCCGTCTGGTGAGGATTCTGGCCAAAGCGGGAGTGAAAAAGGTGAGACTGACGGGTGGTGAACCAACAGTCCGCCGGGATCTTGTATGGTTCGTAAGGCAGCTTTCCGAAGTGGAGGGTATAGAGCAGCTGGCTCTAACCACCAATGGTCTTAAATTCTGTGAGATGGCAGAGGAACTCTACGATGCAGGCTTGAGAGCGGTTAACATAAGTCTGGATACCCTGAACGAGGAAGTATACAGACAGATAACCGGGCATTACGGAGCAAAGAAAGCCGTAGACGCGGTAAATATCGCATTACGGACCGGGTACAGGGTTAAGGTGAACTGTGTACCCATCAAGAATGTTAACGCTCGTTATCTCCCCGAGGTGGCATATCTGGCCAGGGACAGGGCTGTGGATGTGCGCTTCATTGAGCTGATGCCCATTGGCTGCGGGCAATCCTTTGAGGGCGTATCCACCGAGGATGTAAAGCTCATACTTAAAAATGCGCTGGGTGATTTTCGTGAAGAAGCGGATTATTTTTCCGAAAGACAGGCCGGCCCCGATCTGTCCGGCCCTGCAAAATATGTGAGATTTAAGGACTTTGAGGGACGCTGCGGTTTTATTTCTCCCATGTCCGATTGTTTTTGCGACAGGTGCAACAGACTCAGGCTGACCGCGGACGGCTATATCAAGCCCTGTCTGTACAGCGCAGAGAAGGTTAACGTATGTTCTCTGCTGCGTTCCGAAGCCTCGGATGAGGATATCCTTGAGGCTGTAAGCAGTGTCTTGAGAAATAAGAATCAGCGTCATTCCTTTGGCGAGGCCGTTCCCGGCCCTGAGCGCCGCCGTATGAACGAGATCGGAGGATAGTGAGCATGAAAGATAAATATAAGGCTGCCCTGATCACCCTTTCGGATAAGGGCTATGCCGGTGAGAGAGAGGATAAGTCGGGACCCGCTATGGAGGCAGGTCTTGATCCGTCTGTTTTTGAGGTGACCCACAGGCTGTTGCTGCCGGATGACAGGGGATCCATAGAAAAAGAACTGATGAGGCTTTGCGATGAGGAAGGGGTCGATCTGATCCTTACCACAGGGGGAACCGGTTTTTCATTAAGGGACGTGACTCCCGAGGCCACCCTGGCTGTGGCTGACAGGAATGTCCCCGGCATAGCTGAGGCAGTCAGGGCCATGAGCATGCAGTATACGAAGCGGGCCATGCTCTCAAGGGCCGTATCCGTTATGAGAGGAAGCACCCTGATCATCAATCTCCCCGGCAGTCCCAAGGCGGTGAAGGAGTGTATGGATTTTGTTATGGATACCGTGGTCCACGGCCTGGACATTATGACCGGCCGTGACAGTGATTGCTCCCGGTGAGCTTATCCGTTTGATGAGATCACCGAAGATGAACGAGGTAAAGAGTGATGACGATAGATGAAGCCGTGCTGCTGTTTTTAAAAAATACCACCCATGATATGGACACCGGGATCGAGTCTGTGCCGCTGAATGCGGCCTTCGGCCGGGTTTTGGCCGAAGATGTGGTCTCCCGGACGGATGTGCCTTCCTTTAACAGATCGGCTATGGACGGTTACGCCGTGAGCAGCATGGATATACAGGGGGCTTGTGAGGCCTCACCGGTTCTGCTGAGGGTTCGCGGTGAGATCCTGGCAGGGGATCACCGGGATATCGTTTATGAAAAAGGAACTGCAGTCAGGGTCATGACAGGCGGTTACATTCCCGATGGCTATGACTGTGTGGTCATGCAGGAGGATACGGATTACGGGGAGAGTGAAGTAAGGATATTTAAAAGTATTCCGCCATATACGAATTATGCAAAGACCGGCGAGGATGTAAAAAAAGGTGAGCTGATATTTAAGCGGGGGACACTTCTCGGGGCTTATCATATCGGCGTCATGGCCAGTCTCGGCTACAGCAGCATCAGAGTGAAAAAAAGTATAAGTACAACCATTATCTCCACGGGATCTGAGCTGGTGCTTCCGGGACAGGAACTTCTGCCGGGAAAGATCTATAATAATTCCATGTATATCCTTTCATCGGCCATAAGGAGCAGATATCTTGATGCACCGGATACGGAGGTGGTTTCGGACGATGAACTTCTGCTTGCGGACCGGATAAGGGCCGCGTCGAAAACATCGCAGATCATCATCACCACCGGGGCTGTATCAGTGGGGAAAAAGGATATTGTTCCGGCGGTGCTTGAAAGCATCGGAGCAGAGATTCTGTTCAGGGGTGTGGATATCCAGCCGGGTACCCCCACCATGGGAGCAGTATACGGGGATACTCTTCTGTTATGTCTGTCGGGGAACCCCTTTGCGGCAGTGGCAAATTTTGAGGTGTATTTCTGGGAACTGGCTTCCGTGCTCATGGGCTGTGACGCCTTAAAGCCAAGGACAGGCTTTGCCATCATGGATGTGCCTTATGAGAAGAAAAATGTCCATACCAGACTGATCAGGGCGAAGGTTCTTGACGGTCATATCGTGGCCCTGGGACAAAAACATTTATCCTCCGTTATTTCCAATATGACAGAGTGCAATTGCCTGATAGAAGTGGAAAAAGGAAGGACGACGGGCGTCGGCGACAGGGTAAAGATCCGCATGCTCAGCGGCGCGGAGATCTAAAGCTGTATGACCGGCCCGGCTGTTGTGCACGGAACCGTGAAAAGACTTCCCGGCGGTCCGGTGTTGAAGCTTCGGCTTAACGCCGTGCCAGGATATCATCATGGATGAGCCCTATCATCCGCCCGGCCACATTGACTCCGGTGGCTTTTTCCATACCCTTTATCCCGGGCATCACGTTTATTTCGCAAAACCAGGGGAGATCACTTCCGTACAGCAGATCTATGCCCAGAAGATCAAGCCCGGTCTTTTCATATATCTCCCTTGCACATTCCCTCATCACATCGCTTATCTCAAGAGCCGATACTTCGGCCCCCAGGGCGACATTGGCCCTGAAATCGTCTTTTGATCTGCGTTCCATGGCTGCGATCACTTCTCCCCGGAGAGAGAAAAGTCTCATGTCGCGGCCGGCAGAAGTGGAAATGTATTCTTCAAAGAGCCACTCTTTGTCTTCACCGTATTCCTGTGCAAGCGTCGAAAGATCATCATCGTTTCTGATCAGAAATATCTCTCTGCCCATGGAGCTTTTCAGTCCTTTTGCCACAAAGACGGAGCCGAGACGGTCGGCAATACGGGAGTAGCCCGAAAGAGCCGTTCCGATGATGTAGTCCGGCATCAGCACGCTTTTCAGATCGAGCTTTTGAAGCTGCAGGGCTTTGTCCACGTAGGTGTTGAAGGAAGAAAGCTCATTGTATGATAGTTTACATAATTGATTTACATAATCTTTGACATTGTTCCACTTATATCTGTTGATGATAAAATCCCTGTTTTCCAGTTTTTCCCCGCAGTTATACGGGCCGTCCTTTTCGAGGACGGTCTGGTGGATGCCGATAAGACGCAGGTCCATATCTGCCTTTTTGGCCTCTTCGATGAGGCGGTGGCAGGTATAGGCCCAGGGCATTTCATTATGGTCTTCCAAAATATAACCGGTGATCTTCATGTCAGATATGTTATCTCATTTTTTAAAACTTCCGGTACATCACACTGTCTCGTAAGAATCCGGCCAGGAGCGGCTGCACAGCAGCAGGCCGTATTCTTTTGCCAGCATGGCGGCCTCATAGGTGGGAACTGATTTGGATACGAGGGCGCAAAGCCCTGCCCTTACGGCTTTTCTGATCATATCAAGAGGCGTTCGACCTGTGGTGTAGACGATGCATTCGCCGGGATCCAGTCTTTCCAGATATATTTTTCCGATGGCCTTATCCAGGGCGTTGTGTCTGCCGATGTCCTCGCAGGAAAAGATCACGCTGCTCTTGTGATACAGGTAGCAGCTGTGGGTCCCGGAGGTTTCTTTGTGAAGCTTCATATCCTTGTTCGCAAATTCCGTCACAGCGAAGATATCCGATCCTGATACGGATGCTTTCGTTTTACGGTTAACTTCGGCGGCAGGCGGCAGTCCCATGGTTTTGTATTTTTGTCCGGGTGAGACAGAGAGGTCATCCCGGCGCTCCACAAACTGCCGGTTGTCGGTACAGCAGGAGGAAATGAAGGCGGTGTCCCGGGTCCTGAGCTGTGGGGATGAAACAAAGGGAGATCCTCCCTGTTTCGTAAATACCTTTGCGTTGAGGCCCTGTTCGCAGATGTCGATAACATCGATCCCGTCGGTGTCCGCGAACAATCCTTCACTGATGAGCCGTCCCACCACCAGCTCGGGAAGATGGGTGGGGGTGCAGCATATCTCCATAGCTTTTGTCTCATCGATGAAAATCGTGAGAAGATGTTCTTTTAACAGGGCGCGTGTGACCTCCCCGAGGGAGCCGTCGGGCTTTACCACGGTAAAGGGTGTTTCCCTTGTTAAACTGTCATTTATAACGGTTCTGTCCGATATTGTCATTTTATTAACTTTCCTTGCTTTTGTTTTCTCTATATTATAAAATATAATGAGTTTTTACAAGTTTTGATAAGGAGATTTCGTATGCAGACAAAATATCTGATTCATAAGAATGTTATGAATGATAAGACGACGAAATTCCTTGACCGCTTTGTGAAGCGTGTCAAGGCAAATCCGCCGGGAGTATGTCCCATTGCGGTCCAGTTGGCTTTCCTTCAGAGTGCCAGATCCCAGACCTGCGGTAAGTGCGTACCCTGCCGCGACGGACTGGAGCAGCTTGAAAACATGATGCGCCTTATCCTGGAGGGCAAGGCCGACATGGCTGTTTTCGAGGATATGGTGTCGCTGGGAGAGATGATCAGGGACACTGCTGACTGCGCCATAGGCTATGAGGCTGCCAGGATAGTCCTTGAGAGCACCGAGCTTTTCCGTGACGAGTACATGAGCCATATAAACGATCATTGTTGTCAGGAGGATGTGGGACAAAAGGTACCCTGCATCTCCTACTGTCCGGCCCATGTGGATATCCCCGGTTATATAGCACTCATCGGTGAGCACAGGTATGCCGATGCCATTAACCTTATCAGACAGGACAATCCTTTCCCCACAGCCTGCGCCTTTATCTGCGAGCATCCCTGTGAGGAGAAGTGCCGGCGCGATCTGCTTGACAGCCCTGTGAATATCCGCGGACTTAAAAAATTTGCCGTGGACCAGATCGCCGCGGATCAGGTGAAGACTCCGGAGTGTAACGTATCCACCCGTAAAAAGGTGGCCATAGTGGGAGGCGGACCCTCCGGTCTTACGGCCGCATATTATCTTTCCCTAATGGGACATCATGTGGATGTCTTTGAGGAGAGGGAGGCCCTGGGCGGCATGCTCCGTTATGGCATCCCGAATTACAGACTGCCCAAGAACCGTCTGGATCAGGATATAAATGCCATCCTGTCCACCGGGAATATAGATATCCATCTCAACCACGCCGTGGATGAAAAGAGGATGGAAGAGCTGGTAAACGATTATAACGCCGTGTATGTTGCCATCGGCGCCCAGACGGGCAAATCCGTCAGGATAGAGGGCGTGGAGTCTGAGGGCGTATATTCCGCTGTTGATTTCCTGGGAGATATAGGCAGGGGCAACATCCCCGATTTCTCAGGCAAGAGAGTGGTGGTAGTAGGCGGAGGAAATGTGGCCATGGATGCCGCCCGCTCTGCCATCAGATGCAAGGCGGATGAGGTGACTGTCATTTACAGACGCCGTCAGGTGGATATGACGGCTCTGCCTTCCGAGATACAGGGAGCCATAGAGGAGGGTGTGGAGCTTCTCACCCTGAATGCCCCCAGGGCCATTAAGCGTGAGGGCGGCAAGGTCAGCGGTTTCGTTATGCAGCCCCAGCGCATCTTTGAATATGACAGATCCGGTAAGCCCGGAGTTACCGACGCCAACGCTCCCGAGCGCGAGATGCCCTGCGAGGTGGTACTCATGGCCATCGGACAGGATATAGTTTCCGCTCCTTTTGAGAAATACAGTGTGAATCCCCACCGCAAGACCTTTGAGACCGAGGATACCACCAGGATCAAGGGCTATGACAAGGTTTTCGCCGGAGGCGACTGCGTATTCGGACCGGCTACGGTCATCAAGGCCATCGGTGCAGGTAAGGTGGCAGCTCTCAATATAGACGAGTATCTGGGTTACCATCATAAATATCTGGAAGAAATACAGGTGCCCGAACCCAGGGAGAATGACAGGACTCATTACGGCAGGGTACATCTTACGGATATATCCGCGCGGGAGAGGAAAAAGAGCTTTGAACCTATCGAAAACGGCATGTCATATGAAGAAGCCATGCAGGAGTGCGGTAAGTGTCTGCGGTGCGATCACTTTGGCTGCGGCAGCATAATAGGAGGCAGAGTCTGATGATTAATATTACGATAGACGGAAAGAAATTTGAAGTAGAGGAGGGACTCACCATTCTGGAGGCTGCAAAGCAGGCCGACATCAGGATACCTACCCTCTGTTATTTAAAGGATGTGAACGAGATCGGTGCCTGCAAGATGTGCGTGGTGGAGATCGAGGGTAAAGAGAACCTGGTCACTTCCTGTAATACAAAAGTGAAAGATGGAATGGTGGTCGAGACCATGTCCTCTAAGGTTGTCGGCGCCCGCCGGGAGGTGCTTAATCTTCTGCTGGCACATCATGATGTGCGCTGTATCACCTGCGGCAAGGCAGGTGAGTGCAAACTCCAGGATCTCACCAGGGAATACGGCATCGAGACATCCAAATATGAAAAGTCCACTCATGATGCCCTGGTAAAAAAGGAGAATCCCTTCCTTACCTATTATAACGAGCTTTGCATTAACTGTCAGAGATGTGTATCCACCTGTAACAAGGTTACCGGAAACAGGACCCTGCAGAACGGAAAG
>JAEEGL013289026.1_pt1 | contig 14938 bp, 14 predicted proteins | sample 9134231 | NCBI WGS metagenome assembly JAEEGL01 (sample SAMN16246548, study PRJNA631951) | gut metagenome | biome: gut microbiome; feature: rumen; material: fiber-attached | host: Bos | place: Iran: Karaj | collected 2018-10
GGAACAGCTGCGTACGGTCTCAAACATGCATGAGACCTTTGCTCGTTTAACAACAACTTCTCTTTCAGCTCAGCTGCGTTCTCTCGTTCATGTTCACGTTGCGTCGGTAGATCAGCTTACCTACGAGGAATTTATCCGTTCTATTCCGACTCCTACAACTCTTGCAGTAATCAATATGGACCCTCTTAAGGGTAACGCCGTATTGGAAATTGACCCTGCAATCACCTTCTGTATGATTGACCGCCTTTTTGGTGGACGTGGTGCAATTTCTGGCGGTGGAAATAAAAACCGCGACCTTACAGATATTGAACAGGAAGTAATGGAAGGCGTTATCGTACGTATCCTTGCAAATATTCGTGAAGCATGGACTCAGGTAATCGACTTGCGCCCTCGTTTTGCTCAGATTGAAACAAACCCTCAGTTTGCGCAGATTGTACCTCCTACAGAAATGGTCGTACTTATTACTTTGGAAACAAAAGTTGGTGATGAAGAAGGCATGATGAACTTCTGTATTCCTTACCTTGTTCTTGAACCGATTATTTCAAAGCTGTCATCTCAGTTCTGGTTTAGTTCTGTTCGTAAAAACTCTACTACACAATATCTGGGAACTATCAAACAGCAGCTTACAGATGTAAATATGGATGTCGTTGCAGACATCGGAACTATAAATCTTCCTATCCGCGATGTTTTGAGCCTCCGGGTAGGAGACGTTGTGCGCCTTTCTACTATAAAGGTTGGAGATCCATTGACGCTCAGCGTTGGAAACAAAAAGAAATTTTACTGTCAGCCGGGCGTTGTCGGTAAAAAAATGGCTGTTCAAATTACAGGAAAGATGGAAGGGCAGGAATCAGACGATTTTGAAGAACTTTCAGTAGAAGGAGACGAAACTTATGAGTGATGGTGCTATCTCACAGGATGAAATTGACGCTTTGCTGTCTGGCGTTTCAGTGGACGGATTGAATGCTTCTGGTCACGTAGGAAACGACCCAACACATCATTTTGATATTCCTACTCTGCAGAAAATGGCTGATGATTTGCAGCCAAAAACAGAAGAAAATATTAATAAATATACTGGTGCAACTTTTAAGGTAGAAAAGCCTTATATTGAGCAGGCTAACCGGGACATTGTACTTTCTAAGTTGCCGGAAGTTGTAGTTGGTGTAAATGCTGACTTTACAACAGGTATAAAAGGAAGCCATATGTATCTTATGGCTCCAGAATTTGCTCTTAAACTCTTTAGCCTTGTTGGCGGAGAAACTGCTGCAGAAGTTGACGATATGGTTTTGTCTGTTGTAAGTGAATTTGTTGCAACTCATATTGCTGCAGAAATTAATATTCTTGATGCAACAGGTAAGGCAAGTGGACTTGCAAATGCAACTCCAGAGACTGTAAATGAATCTAAAGCTATGCTTATGTTTCCTCAGGGGGATTTTGTACTTGCAAGCTATCCAATAAATCTTGAAAGCGAAAGCTTTACATTGTGGGAATGTATTGGTGGTGACGCTGCAGAAGGTATGACAAATGCTTTGGGTGGCGGAAAAGAAGAACCTGCTCCAATTGGTGCTGTAGACATGGGTGCTGCCGCTATGGGCGGTATGGCCGGTGGAATGCCAGGTGGTGCTCAGATGGGTGGAATGCCTAATATGGGTATGAACATGGGAATGGGAATGCAGCAGCCAATGGGTGGTATGCAGATGGGCGGAATGCCTAATATGGGAATGGGTATGCCTATGGGCGGAATGATGCCAAATATGGGTATGAACATGGGAATGAATGTTCCTAACGTTCAGCAGCTTCAGTTCCCTAATCTTCCTAATGGCGTGCCAGGCGGAGAACAGGGAAATATCGGTCTTATCATGGACGTATTCATGGAAATGACCGTAGAGCTTGGTCGTACCAAAAAATCCATTAAAGATATTCTAGGAATGGGTGAAGGTACAATCATTGAGCTTGATAAGCTTGCCGGTGAACCTGTTGATATTCTTGTAAACCATAAAGCAATTGCCAAGGGAGAGGTTGTAGTTATTGATGAAAACTTTGGTGTTCGTGTAACTGAAATTCTTTCTCCTCAGGAGCGCGTAAACGAACTGAACTAAAACAGGCATCCGTTTGGGGAAGCGGATGTTTGAAGTGATATAAGTCAGAAATGACTTTGTAAAGGGTGGGTATGACATTAAAAAAACTATTTACGGCTGCAATTTTGCTGATTGCAGTCTGCTTTAATTTTTATTCACAAACCTCGGAGGAGGCGGCTTCTGCTGCACAGACCGAGGTTTCGTCTTTTGAATCTAATGCAAATTATTTTAATCCTTCTCAGGGCTTGCAGGCTGCTCAGAATGCACAGAATTCTGGCAGTGGAATCTGGCTTTTTTTGCGTATGATTCTTGTACTTGCATTTGTAATTGCGCTTATTTATGGAGTTTTATGGTTCATAAAAAATAAGACAAACGTTGTAAAAACAGAAGATGAATTTTTGCGCCGTGCAGCCTACATAAATATTGCGCCTGGAAAATCTGTTGAAGTAATTACTCTTGTAGATCGTGCCTATGTAATCGGCGTTACAGAAGATGGAATTACACTTTTGGGTGAACTTGATTCAAAATCTGATGATGAGACAAAGCAGATGATTAATGCAATGAATCTTCATGCGGATCAGACTCAGAATACTAAAAAGCCTTTGAATTTTAATGATGTTATGGATATGTTCCTTGCTAAAAAAGGTAAGGTAAAGAACGTATTCAGCGATACTGAAAATCAGGTTGATAAAATTTTTAATCGTAATAACAGCGAAAACGGAGAAAGTTGATGAAGAGATTTAGAATTTTATTATCATTATTAGTAATTCTCTCTTCAATAACACCGGCTTTTACCCAGTCTGTAACAAATCAGGGAACTCAAAACAGAAATTTTCCTCAGGGAAGTACACCTGGTCGTACAGAACTTAGAAATGATGCTCGCCAGCCTGTAGTTCCAAATGTTGCTGTTCAGATTACGGAACCTAGAACTGGACGCGAGGTTGCTTTTAGTGTACGTCTTCTTGTTTTGCTTACACTTTTAACTCTTGCACCAAGTATTTTGATTCTTACAACCTGCTTTTTGCGTTTTTCTATCGTTCTGGACTTTATTAAGCGCGCGCTTTCGCTTCAGCAAGTTCCTCCTACTTCTGTTTTGAACGGAATTGCATTTTTTATGACGATTTTTGTAATGTGGCCAACGTTCACCCGCATTTATGATAATGCCTATAAACCGATGAGCGACGGAACTATTGGAATTGAAGAAGCTTTTACTCAGGCAGAAACTCCAATCCGCGAGTTTATGTTCATTCAGATGGAAAAAGATACTTCATACATCAGTATGTTTATGAATATGGCGCATCTGGAAAAGCCACAGACTCCAGCTGATGTGCCTACTTATATTCTTATTCCTTCGTACATTCTTCATGAACTTTCAGTTGCCTTTAAGATTGGTGTACTTTTGTATATTCCGTTCATTATTGTAGATATGGTCGTTGCCAGTATTTTGATGGCAATGGGTATGATGATGCTGCCGCCGGTTCAGATTTCTATGCCGTTTAAACTTATTCTTTTTGTTCTTGTAGATGGCTGGGGCTTACTTACACAGCAGCTTTTTGTTTCGGTTCTGCATTAGCGGTTTAAGGTGAGGTAAAAAATGTCAGCAGGTGAAGTAAATGTTTTAATGCGTGGAGCTGTAGTTCAGATTTTGCAGATGATTCTGCCGGTTCTTGGACTTGCCCTTATAGTTGGTTTGATTGTAGCTATCTTTCAGGCTGCAACTTCTATTCAGGAACAGACTCTTACTTTTCTTCCAAAATTTATTGTAATCATTTTAGTAATTGCGCTTTTGGGTGGCGTTGCTTTTACTTCTCTTGGACAGTACACCGTCCTTTTATTTAATCGTATTCCGGATTTTGCAAAATAAGCGGGGTAGAAAAGACTGATGTTAAACGAAATTCTTTCAAATGCACCAGTTTATCTTCTTATTTTTGCCAGAGTGATGAGCCTGATTGTCACTCTGCCGCTTTTTTCTATGCGTGCAGCCTCCCGAATGTCTAAAGTGGCGCTTGCAGGTTATATTTCTTTCTTTATTTTTAGCACAATTGATTTTTCTTTTTATGACTCGCTGATTACTTCTGACCAGGTATTCAGTATGGAATACTTTCTTTTGCTTGCCGGTGAAGTTCTTCTGGGCATTTTAATGGGCTTTTATGTTTCCATTATTTTTGCAGCGTTCAGTTCTGCTGGTCAGTTTATGGGATTTCAGATGGGACTTTCTGCTGCCAGTTCTTACGATGCCATGAGCCAGGTAGAAAACCCTCTTATGGGACAGTTTTTTAACCTTGTAGCCATGCTTGTATTTTTGCAGACAAAGTTCTTTCAGCGTCTTTTTTTAGGCGGTCTTGTTTCAAGCTTTAAGACCCTTACAGCCTTTAGTATTGTAACTTCTAATGAACCTATTGCTAGATTTTTACTGGCTGGCCTTACAAAACTTTTTGCTGATGCTCTTATAATTGCTCTTCCTGTTATGGGAACGCTGTTTTTAATTACAATCTGTACAGGTCTTTTAACAAAGGCTGCTCCACAGATGAACCTTCTTTCTGAAGGTTTCCCTATAATGATTTTAGTGGCGTACTTTGTAATTGCTACAATTATGCCAAACCTTATAGATTTTTTTATCCGCTCATTTACCGGCGGTTTCACCCAGATTCAGAATCTCTTTATAGAGCTTAGCGGCGGAGGAATTAACTAATGGCTGCAGAAGACGAGGGAAGAACCGAAGAACCGTCGGAATACAAACTTGAAAAAGCGCGCAAAGAAGGCCGTGTTGCCAAAAGTACCGAAGTAAGCGGTGCTCTGGTGCTGCTTTTATGCGTTGTAACTTTGATTTTTCTTTCTAAATGGCTTTTGAATCAGGTTATTTCGTCTTTTGTCTACTTTTTTAGCAGAACGGGAAGCGGAAACATGGGAACGTATTCAATGGTTTCTTATTTTATGACTACGGTTGTAAAATGCATGCTTCCTGTTTCTTTAGTTGGTGTTGTTGGCGGAATCCTTGGAAATATTATTCAGACCCGTGGTTTTGTCTTTAGTTTTAAACCGATTGAACCTAAGTTTTCTAAAATTATTCCAAAGTTTGGTGAATATTTTAAAAAGACTATTTTTTCTGGAAAAGGACTTTTTAACGTTGCCAAATCTGTAGGAAAAGTTGCAATCATCATTATTATTGCGTTCATTTATATTAGGAAAGATATTTTTGTTATTATTGATATTATTGATAACGGCGATGCCTACGGAGCTCTTGCAAAAGTTGCAAAAATGGCAGCTCAACTTTTGATAATTGTTGCAATTCTGTTTCTTGCAATCTCAATTCCAGACTATTTTGTGCAAAAGCGCGACTTTATGGAAGAAATGAAGATGACAAAACAGGAACAGAAGGAAGAATACAAAGAAATGGAAGGTGACCCTGAAGTTAAGAGTCGGCTTCGTCAGATGCAGCAGCAGCTTTTGAAGCAGAATATTCCTAAGGCTGTAGCAGAATCGGATGTTGTTGTAACAAACCCTACGCACTATGCCGTTGCTCTAAAGTGGGATGATAAGGTTTCTGATTCCCCGATGGTAAATGCAAAAGGCGTGGATGAAGTTGCACAAACTATAAAAAGGCTTGCGCGCGAAAATGACATTCCGCTGGTGGAAAACAGGCCTGTAGCGCGCGGATTGTATACAGAAGTTGAAGTTGGTGATATAATACCAGTAGAGTATTATAAGGCTATTGCCTTAATATATTCACATTTAGATAAATTTAAAGTAAAAAAATAGAAGTAGATTGCTAAGGGTGGGGACTTAATGGCAAACGAAAAAAGGGGAAATGTTTTAACTTTTATTCAGCAGAATGCAGTTGCTGTGGCAGCCTTAGTGGGCGTATTTCTGGTAATTTTACCAATGCCTCAGCTGCTCATCGATTTCTGCATGATTTTAAACATTGCCATTTCCGTAATCATCCTTCTTGTAGTTGTTAGTACCCCTCGTGCTTCTGATTTTGAAACCTTCCCTCGAGTAGTCCTTTTTGCCACAATTTTTTCTGTTGCAATTAACATTTCTTCAACCCGTCTTATTCTTAGCGGAACTATGGGGGCTGGTCATAGACTTGCAAATCAAAGTTTTATGGTTCAGGCTTTTGCAAATATTATTGCCGGAAGCGATATCGTAATCGGATTTATTGTCTTTGTAATTCTGATTATCTTCCAGATTCTTGTAGTTACAAAAGGTGCCAGCCGAGTTTCTGAAGTTGCTGCACGATTCAGCTTGGATTCCATGAACCAGAAGCTTTTTGATATTGATAACCGTTTGAACAGCGGTGCCTTGAATCCTGATGAAGCTGAAATTGAAAAAGCAAAGGTTCGCCGCGAAATTGACTTTTATTCTGCAATGGACGGTTCTTCTAAGTTTGTAAGTGGAAACGTAAAATTTGGAGTTGTTGTTACACTTGTAAACCTTATTGGAGGACTTGTAATTGGAGTTATTCGTAATTCAATGGGATTTGGAGAAGCTGTATCTACCTATTCAATCCTCACTATAGGTGACGGTCTTACTTCTCAGATTCCTTCGCTTATAATTTCTTTTGCAACTGGTGTTCTTGTAACTGGTACTAAGAGTGATGAGCCGTTTGATCAGAAGCTTATTAAGAACTTTTCCCGCGATGGTCAGATTTATCAGCTTGTGGGAGTTGGTCTTGTGCTTTCTGGGTTTGCACTCCGCAACAATACTCAGGTGCTTCTTATTCCGATTGGTATTTTGTTCTTCTGGGTGGGACTTACAATTTCACGCCAGAAGGAAAAGGCCGCTATTGCTGCAAAAGAGCAGGCAGAAAATGCTAAAAAGAATGAGCAGGCAAATCCTATAGACGATTCAAAAACTCTTGAGATGCTGGATCCGCTTTCTCTGGAAATTGGTTATGCGCTTATTCCACTTGTTAATAAGGAAAAGGGTGCTGAACTTCTTGAACGAATTACGCGAATCCGAACAGAAGCCCGCCTTGATATGGGATTTAATATTCCAAAAATCCGAATTCAGGATAATATGACCCTTGATCCAAATGATTATTCGTTTAAGATTCAGGGAATAGAAGCCGGTCATGCAAATATCCGTCTTGGATATCTTATGTGTATGGATACAGGTGCTGTTATTCAGAAAATTGAAGGCGAGCACACAAAAGATCCTGCTTTTGGAATGGATGCCATCTGGTTGCCCGAAGACCGCCGTCAGGAAGCTGAAAATGCGGGGTATGTAGTTGTAGACCCACCAACAATTATTTCTACCCACATTACAGAAATTATCCGCTCTCATGCGGCAGAAATGCTTGACCGTCAGGCTGTATCAAATATCATAGAAAAGGTAAAAGAAAAGAATCCTGTTCTTATAAACGAAGTTCTTGATGTAGCAAAACTTTCTTATGGTATGATAGAAAAAGTTCTTCAGAATCTTCTTGAAGAAAAGGTTTCTATCCGTAACTACGTTAAGATTCTGGAAACTATGGCAAACTATGCTTCTGTTTGTAAATCTTCCTGGGAACTTACAGAAAAAGTTCGCGAAGCTCTGGGACTTCAGATTTGTATGCAGTATGCAGATCCTGCAGATAAGAAACTTCGTATGATGCGTCTTTCTGAACCTTTGACTCAGTTGATTGCAGCAAAAGCTTATCTTCCGCCGGATGGTTCAAAACCGTATCCAGCACTGGATCCTGTAGACCGCCGTAAATGGATTAGCGCTGTTAGCGGCAGTTTGAGTAAAATAAATAATATGGGAATGCTTCCGATTATTCTTTGTGTACAGGATGTTCGTCAGCTTGTTCGTGCATCTATTGAACGGGAGCAGCCTGGAGTTGTAGTACTTTCTGACAGGGAAGTGTATGCAGCGGGTAAAAATATAGTTCCGGAAATTATTGAAGAAATAAGGTCGGAAGATGAAACAGCTTAGAATGGCTGAAAGGAAAAGTAAACGTAAAAAAGGTAATAAGGAAAAGGTTATAGATGTCTTACGAACGTGAGAATATTCAAAAAATTGAGGCTGATACTCTTGATGAATGCAAAGCATTGCTTTCTAACTCGTATGGTCGGGATTGGGTTTATCAGGGACATAAGCCAAAGCAGGTAAAGTACGGCCCTTTAAAACTTTGTAAGAAGTGGGTTGTAGAACTTTCTTATACTGTGGGCCATTCAGATGCTTATTCAGATGTAAAAACAGTTAAAAAAACTGAAGAAGACGCTGAATTTGAAAAAAATAGAACTGCTTTACTTGTTCAGTCAATTACAAATCAGCTTACTCAGAAACTTGAAGAAACCAAAAACGAACTTTCTGCACAGATTGCAACTAAATCTGGAGGAAGTGCTGATGAGCCTGTTGCAATTGCGAAAATTGAAGACATGCTGTATCAGAATGATTTTTCTAAGGATTACATAAAAGAAATCTCTGAAAAGATTCGTGCTAATTTTTCTCTTGAACAGCTTGAAAATTTTGATTTGGTAGAACATAAGGTTGTGGACTGGATTGGAGAAACTATAAAAATTGCTTCTCCAAAAGTTCACAGACCTCCTCACGTTGTAATTATTGTAGGTCCTACAGGAGTAGGAAAAACTACAACTCTTGTTAAACTTGCTGCTAATTTTATCATCAATTATAAAAAAGATGAGCGCAATCAGGGACGTCGCCCGCAGATATGCTTTATTGTAACAGACTTTATGCGCGTAGGTGCCCTTCAGCAGTTGGAACGTTACGGCGACCTTATGAAGTACAGCGTACTTAAAGCCGAAAATACAGAAGATCTTAAAACTCTTTACGAAGAGAATAAAGATAATATGGATGCAATTTTTATTGATACTTCTGGATGCAGTCCTAATGATGCAACTCATCTTGCAACAATGAAGCTTTTGCTGGATGTGCCTCAGATGAATCCTGATGTATATCTTGCAGTAACTGCATCTTCAAAATCCAGGGATCTGGAAAATATTTTTAAGAATTATGAGCCGTTCGGTTATAATTCAGTCATAGTTACAAAATGTGACGAATCTAACCAGTATGGTAATGTAATCAGTGTGCTTCATCAGAAGCATAAGACTGTTTCTTACGTTACTGTAGGACAGAATGTTGCCCATGATTTAAAACAAGCCAGTGTTGTGGATTTTCTGATCCGGCTTGAAAGTTTTGATATAGACAGACAGCATGTAGAAGATAAATTTGGAGGAAAATAAGTATGGAAGAACAGGCAGAAGGATTAAAAGAACTAATGGAAGATAATTTTCCTTCCAATGATTTTCATGAGTCTCACGATAAATCCACAGGAAAAGCTCATAATACAAGAATTATTGCCGTAACAAGCGGAAAGGGCGGTGTTGGTAAAACTAACTTTGCCGTAAATATGGCAATTGCCTATGCACAGCTTGGCAAAAAGGTAATCCTTATTGACGGTGACCTTGGTATGGCAAATGTAAACGTGCTTTTGAATGTTGTGCCACAGTTCAACCTTATGCACGTAATCAATAAGAAAAAGACAATGAAGCAGATTATTCTTGATACTGAATTTGGTATTAAGTTTATTGCAGGTGCAAACGGTTTTTCTAAAATTGCAAACCTTAGCGTAGACGAACTTGAATATTTTGCTAAACAGTTCAGCACTCTTGGCAATGCAGATATCATTATTATTGATACTGGTGCTGGTATTGCAAATAACGTTTTGCAGTTTGTTGCTGCTGCTGATGAAGTTTATGTTGTAACAACTCCAGAGCCTACTGCAATTACCGATGCTTACGGAATTATTAAAATTATTACTACAGAAATTGTAGACCGCGTTGTAAACATTAAACTTATTGTAAACCGCGTTCATTCTGCAGATGAAGGAAAACGTATTTCTGAACGTATCATTAATATTGTTGGCCAGTTCTTAAATTATAAGGTTGAATACCTTGGATGTGTTTACGAGGACCCGATTGTTCAGGCTTCTGTAATCCGCCAGAAACCTTTTATTGTTGTAAATCCTACTTCTAAACCTGCAGTCTGCCTTAAGCATATTGTAGGAAGGATAGAAAAAACAGAACCTGAGTATAACGAAGGGGTTGCAAGCTTCCTTAAGAAGTTCCTTAGTAAGAAGAAAAAGGATGAAATGTAAAAAATTTTTCTATTAATTTTACATTTCATGATGTATAATTAATAGGGAAAAATGTTAGGAGGGGAAAATGCAGGGAATAAAAGTCTCACTTAGTTTTGCAGCATTTGGATTTGTTTTGTCCTTGCTTTTCGGTTTTACTTCTCACGCCGCTTTTTTAATACTTCTGTTAAGAGCATTTATAATTGCGCTTGTCTTTGCAGGACTTGGTTTTGTTCTGTTTATTTTAGCAGACAAGTTTTTAATGGAAGATTCCGATTCAGTTGAAATTTCTGAAAGCTCGCCGTCTGTAAGTTCTCCTGTTGGTTCCAAGGTTGATTTGTATATCAGGGATCAGGAACTTGATTCTGATGACGGTGAAAATACTTATTTTGTAGATGATTCTTCGCACCAGATGTTGAATAATTCTGACTTGCGTAGTACAGGTTTTGCGGCACGTGTGTCTGAACCTGCTGCTTCTGCGGCTGTTATGGAAAGCCCTGACAGTGTGGGAAAGGCGACTGATGCTGCTGATGCTATGGCAAAAGCGAATGCGGGCGCTTTAGAGGGCGTTGCAAATATGCCAACCGCAGCGCCGGCACAGCCTGAAATTGTTCTGGATGGGGGCGCTGGCAATGGTGTAGGGCCTTCTGACAATGGCGGTGCTGCGGCATCATCTCAAAGCAATGACTCTGGACTTGATACACTTCCTGATATGAGCGGGTTTGTAATGGATACTGCTTCTTCTTCGGAAGGGGGGGAAGAATCTATGGAAAGTAAAGACTCTTACACAACTACAGTTACAACAAGTAGCAGTGATGGAAGTGAGTATGGTGTTAAAGATGCAGAAGTGATGGCTAAGGCTATCAGTTCAGTTTTATCTAGGGAAGAAGGTTAGTATATAGAGGGGTAGAAAATGCCAGTAAATGATACACAAGAAGAAGATGATCTTTGGGAAGAATTCAAAAAAACAAAGTCTCCGGCATTGCGTGATAAGTTTATCAGACAGTATATGCCTCTTGTAAAATATGTTGCGGGTAAAGTTGCCGTTGGAATGCCGAACAGCGTTGAATTTGATGACCTTGTAGGCTTTGGACAGTTTGGCCTTCTTGACGCAATTACAAAATATGATCCTGCAAAGAATGTAAAATTTAAGACTTATGCTGTAACACGTATTCGTGGTGCAATTTTTGATGAACTCCGTCAGATTGACTGGGTTCCGCGTTCTGTTCGCCAGAAGTCGCGCGAAATTGAAGATGCAATTGTTTCTTTGGAATCTCGTTTGGGCCGTACTGCAACTGATTCTGAAATTGCAGAAAGCCTGAACATGAGTGAAGATGAATATCACCGCACTATTATGAAGGTTTCTGGTACAAGCGTGCTTTCTTTGAATGATGTGTGGTATTCCGGGGATGACAACGATAATATGTCGATTGGTAATAACATTGAAGCTCCTTCAAGTTTGAATCCTGATGTTATTGCTGAACGTGAAGAAATTAAAAAGGTTATTGCACAGGCAATCAGCGAACTTCCAGAAAAAGAAAAAATGGTAATTGTTTTGTACTACCACGAAGATTTGACGTTTAAGGAAATTGGTGAAGTCCTTGAAGTAAGCGAATCGCGTATTTCTCAGCTTCATACAAAGGCAAATTTGCGGCTTCGTGCAAAACTTACAAACCTTAGAAAGGGTATTATCTAAGCGGGGTGCCTGGAGCGTATGGTAACCCTTGATAAAATCCGTGCAGAAATGAAGTCTCGACTGGATACAGACCAGCAGCTTCATCATGTTGATGTTCATGCGGACACAATTGATGAGGCTTTGGCAGACGCGTCTGTGCAGCTTGATACAAAAATCGGCAATTTACAGTACGAGGTTGTTGAAAAAGGAAGCGACGGATTTTTAGGAATTGGTAAAAAGCCCTGGAAGCTTAAGATTTACCAGGACCCTTCTACTGTAAAAAAAGTTCAAAAACTTGCGTCGGATGGGCTTTTTACCGACGAAGAACTGGAAAGTACAGAAAAAATTGTGGACAGAGATGGACTTTTCTATGTTCGCCACTTTGGTGCAGACATTATGCTCAAAGTTATTCTTCCGCTTGGAAATGGTTCTGCAATTTCACTGCGTGAAGTTCTTGATGAAGTTAAGCGCGAAGACACGATTTCTTTTGATGAAGACGCAATCAAAAAGTTTATTAAAAATGGTACAGAAAACGACTATCAGAAAGTCGGTGAATATAAACATGTTCCTGCGGGAGACGTTCTTATTGCTGTTGATATTTCAAAAGACGAAATGTCTGGTAAGCTGATTGTTACTCCTCCTGCTATGAGCGGTCAGGAAGCTTCTTTTGATGCCATCAAACGTGCATGTTTCCAGCAGGGTATTCTTGCAGACTGTGTATTGGAAGATAAAGTCCGTGAATTTGTTGATACTCCTGTTTACAATACTCCTTTTGAAATTTGCCATGCTGTTATGCCTGTTGACGGTCATGATTCTTATATTTCTTATAATTTTGAAACTGATCCAACTAAGCTTAAGCCAAAAGTTAGTGATGAATCTGGAAGAATTAACTTTAAGCAGCTTAATCAGATTCAGAACGTTATTGCTGGTCAGCCGCTTGCAACTAAGGTTCCTGCAGAAAAAGGTAAGGGTGGAAAAACTCTTTTGGGCCGCTGGCTGGATGCAAAAGACGGAAAGGATACTATAATTCAGCTTGGTCCAAATACTGAATGGGATCGCGATGGAATTACAATCAAGGCTTCTATTGATGGTGAAGTTATGGTTGTAAACGGAAAGATTACTGTTGAGCCTGTTAAGTATCTTGATGCTGTTAATGTTAAGACTGGTGATATTAAGTTTGTTGGTACTGTTATCATTAAAGGTTCGGTTGAAGAAGGCTTCCGCGTAGAAGCAACTAATATTGAAGTAAATGGCATTGTAGATAAATCTCATCTTGAAGCAACTGGAAATATTGTTGTAAGCCAGGGTATTTTTGGTAAGGGCGAAGGTTATATTAAGGCTGGAAAATCTCTTTGGGCTAAGTTTATTAACGAGGCAACTGTTGAAGTTGAAGAAAACGTCGTAGTAAATGACAGTATTATTAACTCGAATGTTACTGCGATGAAGAATATTATTGTGCGTGGTAAGAAGGCACAGATTCTTGGTGGACATCTTCTTGCAACAGAGGAAATCTGTGCTAAAAAGATTGGTTCTCCTGGTGGTGGTACAGAAACAATACTTGAAGTTGGTATTGATCCGCGTGCTAAAAAACGCCTTGAAGAACTGCAGAAAATGCAGTCTAAAAATACAACAGAATACGAAAAGCTTGATCTTGATATTCAGACTCTTGAGCAGCAGAAGAAACTTCGCAAAAAGCTTCCTCAGGATAAGGAAGACAAACTTGCTGAATTTAAAAATAAACAGCAGCAGCTTTACCAGGAGCTTGAACAGATTAACGATGAAATCTCAAGCATTCAGGCTCACCTTAAGGAACTTAAGGCCGTTGGTAAGGTTAAAGCAGAAGATACTGTATACGCAGGCGTAAAAATTTACATCCGCGACGCACTTGACGAAATTAAGATGGATTGTAAGAAGACAACGTTCTATTACGATGATGCAAGTAAGCTCAGTAAGCGCGGAGAATATGAACCTCCTGCAGCGGACGTAGGAATGCCAGATGGGTATACAACCGATTGACCTTCAGACAATGTATTCTCAGCTCTCTAATGTCTCTAAGACTATGGCTGCAGGTCAGCAGTCTCAGCTTACAGAGGCAATGCAGCAGCAAAATAATATTCAAAGAAGTCTTGAAAATTCTACAAAAGTGCAGCAAACTCAGACAGACAAAACTGATGCAAATTCTGTTAATAAAGATGGACGCGGAGGTTCTTCTGCCTTTGGCGGTAAAAAAAATAATCGTCAGAATATAGACGAAAATGCAGAAAAGTCTTTGGATGGTCAGGGCGAAACAAAATCTGGTTCACCCTATATTGGAACAATTATTGATATAACCAGATGACGGGGTAAAGTGTGGCTTCTACGATTGCAATAACCTTATGTTTAATTACCATTGTTCTTCTTTTAATTGTTCTTTTACGATTTAAAAAAATTTTCTCTACAGATAATATAATCGAAAAAACAAAGTCCTATATGGACAAAATGATAAAAGACATTAATGGGCAGGCTAATCGCGATTTAGATTTAATTAATGAATCATCCCGCAGGCTCAGGGCTCTTTTAAACGAAACTGACTATAAAATGGAACAGTTCCGCGAAGCAAGCCGTCTTTTGCAGAATGCAATTGCAGAGGCAGAAAAGCTTAACAAAATGGGCGGAGCAAGTCCTTTATATGTAGAAAATAAAAATGTTTCAGAAATTAAGCCTGTAAGAAAGCCTTCTGTTTCTAAAAACCTTTCTTTTGAAGCAGATCAGACACCGTCACTTTTTGACAGTCAGACTATTAATCCTGATGCTTCTTATGAAATTACAAAACCTCAGCAGAGTTCTCTCTTTGATACAGAAGAAGAAACTCCAGATAATAATCCTATTTTAGATGATGTAACAAATGTTATGCCGGACGGAGCAGCTTATAAACATGTTCCTCTTATTATTACTAAAGTTTTGGACGAAGAACCGGTACAACAAATTAAGGCCGCAGTAACTAACAAAAAAGAATTTTCAGAGCAGGTCATGGACCTGTTCAATAAAGGACTTCAGGTAGATCAGATTGCAAATGAGCTTTCCTGCTCTATTACAGAAGTTCAGTTTGTAATTGATATGGGATTATAA
>JAEEGL014638284.1_pt1 | contig 14938 bp, 15 predicted proteins | sample 9134231 | NCBI WGS metagenome assembly JAEEGL01 (sample SAMN16246548, study PRJNA631951) | gut metagenome | biome: gut microbiome; feature: rumen; material: fiber-attached | host: Bos | place: Iran: Karaj | collected 2018-10
ATACCTGATGTATGTACGGTCGTATACAAAGATACATCAACCAAGGAAAAACATAAGTTAGAAATTGAGAAACCTTTACTCAGGATGTATGTGGTTAAGAATCAATATCTTAATACCTCATATTATCCTGAATTTGTACCAAAAGACCATTGTGACGAATGGTTGATACCGTATAATGAAGTACTTACACAGATTGGAAAATTATCTGGTAATAAATATCAGGCATTGATTCAATGGTGTAGAGAAACAGGTAATTATTATTCACTTAATAAGCTACACCATTATCCTGGAGTACTTGGTACTGACTTTCCATATGAAAATTATTTCAGGATTGAATGGATGTTGCATTATGCACAACCTGGGATCGATGAGAGTATTACGAAGGCCTTTATGGATATTGAGGTTGATACCATAGATGTTAAGGGTATGCCAACCGAGGGTGAATGTCCGATAAATGCAATAACTATGGTAGATGCCGAAACTAAATCATGTTTTACTTTCTTGCTTCGTAACTCTCAGAACCCCCAAATAGAGGCCTTTGAGAACAACATCAATGCGTTTATCGGTGAATTGCACAGGGCATTTGATGAGTCCTATGGGGACCTTAAATATCGCATCTATATGTTTGATGACGAGGTAGAATTACTGAAGAAATATTTCCAGTTGGTCAATACGTTAAAGCGTGATTTCATGTTGATATGGAACCTTCCATTCGATATTCCGTACATCATGGCAAGGTTAAAATATCTTGGTATTGAACCTGCTGAGATAATGTGTCATCCAGATTTCAAGTATCCGTATTGTTGGTTCAAGAAGGATAGACGTAATTTTGACTTCAAGACCAAGAAAGATATATTCAGGCTTGCATCATATACTATATTCCAAGATCAAATGATCAACTATGCCAAGGTTCGTAAAGGACAAGCCGAGATACCATCGTTGAGATTGAACGCTATAGGTCTTAGAGAACTCAATGATGAAAAGTTGGATTACAGTGATGAGGCCAATATTAAGACGTTACCATATGTAGATTACAAGAAGTTTGTTATGTATAACATTAAGGACGTTCTGTTGCAGTATGGTATCGAGAATAAATGCAATGACCTTGAAACAATTTTCCAGCGGGCATATGATAATGCAACTGATTATGACAGTATTTTCAGTCAGACTATATTCTTGAAGAATCGTGTATTTCTGGACTATTATCGTAACCTTAATATCATCAAGGGTAATAATATCAATATCAAGTATGATAGCAAAAAGGATGACGATGCAGCCCAGGATGACGATCTTAAAGATTATGAGCTTGACGAGGATGGGGAACCTGATTGGAGCAGACCTATAATGCATGGGTTTGAAGGTGCTCTTGTAGGTAACCCGTTAAATAATGACCGTGTAGGAGATTTTCTATACGGCAGACAATCAAAATATGTATTTAGTTATGTAATCGACTTTGACTTAGTAACATAGGTCCATATGGCAGTAATGCTGTATGCAAACTCCTTTAATTGCTGGAAAGTCTCAGATAGGAGATAATCAGCAGCCAAGCCAGTAATGGAAGGTTCAACGACTAGTCATTATTGACGTACACCCAAGTGGGTGGAAATGGGGAGCATCCAAATGTTGGATGAAGATATAGTCTGCTCTATATGGTGACATATAGCTGCTAATTAAATTAGCGGGTTAGGATTAACGACCCTAACTGAACACCAAGGTTAGTTCACTTTATCCGTCTATTATTATAGCTAATAACATTGGGCAAAATCCATTAGTTGGTAAATTAGTTCTCAAGGCAGAGGACTGGAAACACATTAACCAAGACCCAACTAACGTATATTTTGACCCGGCAAAAGATTTGTTTGATGATCTATCAACCAAGAACTATTCTCAGGTAGGCAATAAATGGTTCAACCTGCCTAAGTTTGAGGACGTATTAAAGGCTGTGGAGGATGAGCATGAAAAGACTGCTGAGTAAAACAGAGTTTAAGATATTATCAGATACTATCAAACTGATTAAATCCGCATATCCATCAGTCATTTATGTTTCGCGGGCTGAGGATGGGTTAGTTTTATTTACCAATGCTAAAGGTGTAAATCCGGCATTTAAATATAGCCATTTCACTGGTATGAATAAGCTGTTACCACCTGAAATGTTTGAGAGCCTTATTGATGTTGAAGTAACTTATAATGCTATCAAAGACAAGATGGAAACTATTGAGGTGCTGGAGAATGGTACTATATTAGCTGATGCTAGTAATAGTAAACCATATGCAATCGGTCACAAGGCATCTTCTATACAGACATCTAATATCATGGACATGTCATTGGAAGGATTCAAGATGTACTATAGCATCATATCTGCTGAAGACAATCTGGATTATGATATTACAGAATATGACTGTACTGAGGAAGACATTACCAGACTGATTAACTATGAGACAGTAACATTCAGACCTGAACCTGAATCAAGTCTTGGATTGATACTGACCTGTAAATGTTTCCCCAACATTAAGAAATGCCGGGGTATCACAATACAGTGGTTAAGCAAGGGCGATGAAGATAGATTCTATTTCATCGTATATTCCAAGTATATGGATAAAAATCAGGCTGGGTTTGTAATGACCGGTGAAGCATTGAGGTGTTAGAAATGTGGGTAGGGTATATTGCCCTACCCATTTCCACATTTCAGTAACTATATTTTTTATATTGATAGAGAGGTGGAAGGCACCTTGGCTGATAAAAATTCCATAGTTACCAATAGTGGGGTTACTAAAGACGGTTCAAAGTTCGTTGTCCGCAAGGACTTAAATCCTGTAATAAAACAGCAAACAGTATTCCAGAAATTACTTGGCCGTTTTAGAACTGGCTCATTGGTATCTCAACTCACAGGTGACGATGTTATCTCTGATCTTGATGATCGTATGAATACACATACGTTTTCATACATTAATAAACTCAAGTCCAATACAAGCGATGACATTACACAGTTTCTCAACAAGACCCTCAGGCAGTCGTCCACTACATCAAATTATATGATGGGTATTAATACGGCTGAGGACTTGTTTAATAATGATTCAAATAACTTTAGCGCATTTTTCTTTGAGCGCTATAAAAACATCAATAACAAATATGAAGATCTCCGTATTATTACTGAATATTTGTACGAATTAACTGAGGCAGTTAATACCATGCGTGATAACATTGTCGGTTCCGATGATCTTATTTCTATGGTATCTCGTGAACTTAGCTTTGGTTCATCCAATGTGGATAAGAAAGACGGAGATACTAATGACCTCAACTATAACACGGTTGAGCTCATTGAGAATAAGTATAAACTTAAAGAGAAGTTATCATCTCAGATAGTGCCTAAGTGTCTTACATATGGCAATTTCTTTGTCTATACTATTCCATACAAAGATATCTTAACCCAGTTTGAATATAAGAAAAAAATAGATATCAAAAAGGGTATTTATAATGAATCTCATGTAGCTGATAGTATATTCACCCATCCTGTATTAGAAGGGGTATCGAATGCTAAAGCTGCACCTTCATATGCACAGCCAATGTATAAAACTACTAAACAGGTATTATCACCTGCTATTGAAGCATTGACTGAGAAATACAATGACTGGGCTAAAGCAACTGCAGATAAGTCTATATCTACACAATCCAAGGAAAATATCGCTAAGAGTGTTAGTGAAATTCTTGAGGGTATTGAAATCTGTAATGATGGAAATATTCCATTTATGGAGGATGCTAACATTGTAACATTAGCAGATGTTAATATCCGGGATGAAGCATTAAAAGCATATCGTAAAGCATCCACACCTGATAAGAACTTTACACCGTTCTGGAATAGAGATAGGTCTACAACTGACGGTGTTGTTAGTATTGGTGAACCTGATGAAGAATCGATTGCCGAATATAAGGATATACCTGGTATATTCATGAAATTGTATGATCCGACACAGGTTATTCCGGTATATGTAATGGATGCGTGTGTAGGGTATTATGTATTATATGATACATTTGGTGAAGTTCGTAATACTATCCTCCTTAACTCATCATTAAACCGTTCTAACATTGCTTTTGCAAGTACTAAACGTAAAGAACTTGATGATGAAGTTATCGGTGTTATTGCTGATGCAATTTGCCAGTCTATAGATAAAAAATATGTGACTGCAAATCCCAAGTTCAAAGATCTGATAATTAATGCTATTAGCTATAGAGAATTCTATAAACGTAAATTCCGTGTACAGTTTATCCCTGAGAATTATATGACACATTTTAAGATTGATGAAGACCCTGAAAATCATCAAGGACAATCAGTACTTAACAAGTCATTATTTTATGCTAAATTGTATCTTAGTTTATTGCTGTTTAAGATCATCACTATATTGACCAAGTCTAATGATATGCGGGTATATTATATTAAAAATGCTGGCATTAATAAAAACATGGTTAACAGAGTACAAGAAATAGCAAGAGCTATCAAAGATAGACAGATTTCATTTAATGACCTGGCTTCTATCCAGACTATATTCTCTAAGGTTGGTACATATAAGGAAGCGTTTGTGCCTATGGGAAAATCTGGTGAGAAAGCTATCGAAGCCGAGATTTTATCAGGCCAGTCTGTTGAATTAAATAACGATCTTATGGAATTGCTTCGTAAGTCCATGATTACCAATACAGGTGTACCGTCAGCTATCATCAATGCTTTTGATGAGGTTGATTTCTCCAGGACTCTTGTTATGCAGCACACTAAGTATATGGCTCGTATTATTAGTATGCAGACTGAATTAGAACTTGCCGCAACTGATTGGTATCGTAAGATATTGACATATGATTCCAGTTTGGATCCAAAAGTAATAGAGGCCTTTAAGTTTCGGTTTACACGCCCTAAATCATTAAATACCCAGAATATGGTTGATATGATTGGCAATGCTGAAACATTAGCAGATTTTATAACCAAGATGATATCTGAAGATGACAATGATAGTGTATTTGCATCTTTGTATAAACAGGAACTTATTAAAACAACCTTGTTGCATGGTGTATTCAACTGGGATGAGTTTGAAGAGATGTCTAATACAGTTAAACTCAGAATTAAAGAACTTAAAGCGTCTAAAAAAATCATTGGGGACGAAACCGAATAAAAAAGATAGGTATGGATATTTTCCATACCTATCTTTATTTTTTTTTATTTGTGTTGTTCCATTTCCATCATACGACTCAGTGCTGAATGGGCATCCTGCAGACCAACGTGTTTGTTATGCAGGTTGTCATCCATGTCAAGTAAACCAAAATTACCATTCCAGTTTTCTGTAGTTTCAACCATTGTCGCTTTGCATCCATCACCATGAAACGGATAAGACATAATTCTTGTACCGTTGAAATCAGCAAGATCAAATTCCAGATGCATGTCCTTCATCATACCAATAAGTTTATCCATCTCTTTCATTAAACATCCGCCTCCATAATTACATCCCAGTCAGTAGCCATAATATTTTCCGCTGTCATAGCACCAATCTCATTGGCTTCTCCAGTTGTTTCATTGATACTAATCAGTTTGAATGTGCTGGGGTCAAAATCAGTCTTTTCTAATGGTACTGATAACGCAATACAGCTATCATTCCAACTAGACCGTTTCATGCGAGCTTTAACATATGCGCCTGTACTCAGTTCAACTAACACGAGCATTTTTAATGCATCATAAAATGCCATTATTTATACCTCCAATGTCAACTTACTAGCAATAAAATCAATGATCTTATCATTATTCAAGTTATATTCCTTGAAATCATTAATAAAATTCTCAATTTCTTCTTGTGCACGTTTATCAATGAAATCATACTGCTTTGATGCTATGCAGATATGAGCATATTTTGTCTTGGGTTTTTCATATGCCGTATACGTACACATCTTGCAATAATACTTCAGCATCTTGTCTGTAATGTGTTCATCTGGATTACACATTGAGACGAATTCATCAGCTGTAAGATATTTACCGGTTGCATAGAACCCCAATGCTCTCAACTGATTCTCTTCGACCATATCAACAGGATCAAATGTAGATCTATGATTGCCAGAGATATCATTCAAGAATGCATTGGATTTGAAGTACTCAGATACCAATTTACTTGGCGGTGTGACCCAATGAGAACCAGGGTTCGGTATCAATGCAGAATTACCACGACATAACATTTCAGCATCAACACTTGAACACAGTTCAGGTGAGAACCAATAATTCGTACCATTATGAGCGCATACTGTTACACCATCCTGATTGGTTCGTGTTATTACATTATCATCACCTTTGGTGTATAATAATGCTAACGCAGGAACTTCGTTCGCCATAGTAAAGCCATAGAAGCGTTTGAATATACCACGGATAATGCGTTCAAATTCACCCTCTGTACGAACATTGACAATTTTATTGCCGTCCATGTCAACTTTGAATGTGTTGCAAGCTTCACCAAATTTCAATACGCGTTCATTGCCATTTGGGTCATAGATAGTTACTGACTTATCTTTGACCTTAATGACTGCTCCATTGCCTAAATTAAAGACAACGGATTTTTTCTTCCTGGATACAGTAAAATTATACATCTAATATGTCTCCTTTCATGTTGGTGACCAGATTATATTACCGCGGTTGTATTCACCCTGATCGATATCAGATGTCATAATTATATCGACAGGGTAGTTTTCAAACAGAGCATTGTGTGTAATCAGAAACGCCTGTTCACAACCTACAAGGTTCATCTGGTCTTCAATTATTTTAATAAACTTACGACGGTTATCCTTATACAGGGCACTATCAACTTCATCCAGTAAGAGTATATTATACCTGCCAATAAACTGCTGCAACATGGCAAAGCTTAATGCCAATACTATAGTCGTACGTTCACCCTGACTAGAATAAGATACGTCTTTGATTTCAATACCATTAACCATATAAGGTATCGAAAATTCCTTATCGGTGATAATGAAATCTTGTAATGATATTGATTCATCGAACATTTCATGGATGATATGATTTGCCAGTATTTGGATATTTTTCAAATACAGCTGAATGAATATCAATGGAATACCTTTAGTAGATGACAATGCTTCACGTATGATCTCTACATATTCAAAGCGTTCCTTAATATCATTCAACTGGTTTTCAAGGTCTGTCTTGGTTCTGATCTTATAATAGATATCATTGGCCTTGGCAGTTGCCTCTTCAACCTGTATTTTGGCTGACTGGATATTGGTATTGATGATCCAGATATCGTGATTGATTTCATCAGATCTCTTACTGGATTTCATCGCAACCTCATGGTCGCTGATAAGGTTATTATAATATGCCTGGTTACTGTTGTACTTATTGAGTACTTCATATATCCTGGCCACCTTATCATATTCAACGGTCAAATCAGCCAATTGACCTTTGAGAATTGTAACTTTGCCTGTAGATTCTGTCAGGTCTGATTTTAACTTGATCACATCGCTCTTCAATTCAGTTATTTCGGATTTAATAAATTCAGCACCACCTGATTTATTTACCAAGTTCTGTCTGGATTCAAGATCTCGTATAGCTGTAATATAAGATTGATATAGTTCATAGTCTCTGCTCTGAGATATCGTTGCTTCAATAGCACTGTCTATCTTAGACAGATCATCCCGTCTGAAATTTATCAGGTGCATAAATATCTCACCAAATTTCAGTTGGATAGATGTATGGAACCCATTGATCATATCAATGTTTTTCTGTACCACTTTAAGGCTTACAATGGAATTTTTAGCCAGCACATAATAATCAAATTTTGCATTCATTGTTTTAATTGATTCAGCTGGTTTGCTACCATGATATTCTGTAATTGCCTTATAGTATGGACAAATTTTATGTATCTTACAATCTTTAGGTACATACATGATACGTCCCTTGGTAATATCAGCCCTGATATTTTTATCCAGTTTAACCATCGCTATTTTCTCAGACAGCTCACTCATTGTTTTATCAATTGCCGCACTGATTATATTCAGTATATCATTTTCAGACTGATAGTGACACAGGTTTTTATAGATGGTTAATACATGGATATCGGATATCTCTAATAATATTTCAAGACTCTCTTTCCACAGACGTTTTATCATCTGGAATTGTTCTGTTGTACCCAACGGTTCAGCCGGATTTTCAAGCTCTTTAATTTTGGATTTATAATCATTTATTAGTGTTTTAATATCTTCAGCTCCGTCAGAATTGGTGATGAGAGCAAGTTTATTCTCATAATCGCTTAATTTGTCAACCGACTTGGCCAGTGCATTAGCTATATCTTTTACATGGGCTTCTATGGCGCGTATATCCACTTCAAGACACATCTTTTCTTTGCTCAACATGTTATATCGATCAACTATTTCACTAGCTTTATCAGCATAGACATTATATGTGTTAATGAACACCTCTTCAGACATCCATGCAGACATAATGGAATTGATCCTGTCCTCAGGTAATACCTCACGAGCCAATTGATCTTGTTTAATAGCCAATTGACCATTAAGATCATTGAATAATGATTTAGCCCGTTCAATTTCACTCTTGGCAGCTCGGAAATCCGCTTTCAGAGTTTCAATGTTTGCTATACTATCATAGCTGGAGGTAACCACTTTCATTTGATTCTTGACAAATGTGCTTTCCTCCTTAATAACACCAAATAGTTTTTGATAGATATCAATATCAGATAAAAAGGTGCTAATAAAATCTTTCCTATCGGTTGATTTCATTGATATGATATCTGAAACATTGGGACCCAATCTAAGGATACGCAAGAAGCTTGGTTCGACATTGAACTCAAGCTTCAGTATATCATAGTAAGTCCTTACTAATCCTGATGGATTTAACTCACGACCATTTTTCTTGATAAAGCATCTAGTCACTCGTTTATCTCGCTGGATCAGATAGTTAATGGTAATCTCATATTTGTTTTTGCCATCTTTGATTTCCAGGTACTTAAGACCTTCCATACCATCCAATATGAGATCTTGTGTATTTCTTACATCTATGCTCTCTACATACGGAAACGGGTGCAGGTTAGACAATAATGATGTCTTACCTGACCCGTTTTTACCTACGAGGAGCACTATCTTATTCCTAGATTTCTTGAAATCGATATCAATCTCTTTCTTGCTCATCCCAGAATATATGCTTGCAAAATTTCTAAGTTTAATTCTCAGAATTTTCATAATCGTCCTCTGTAAGGTCTTTAATGTTGTTAATTGCTGCTGTTATAGACTGCAAGTTTTCAACGATCATACTGTCAACTTCACAGTCCGAATCATTTTTATAACTGTAACCATCACGAAATTTTCTAAATTTGAAACTTAAATCAGCCAGTATATCACTAACTGAATCAACTTCATCGTGCACATATTCAAGTGCGGATTTACGATTTCTCATTTTACAATTGGTATCTTGCCTATCGAACCAGGAAAGCTTAAATGTATATTCCCGCTAGCCTTGATTCTAGCCATTTCCTTTCTATGTTTATTGGTATTCTCAAGTTGTCGTCGTTTATTTACTGTGTTGATAATATCAATGCTTGAAACATTATCAAACTTAATCAAATTGCTAATAAATTTTAGTGTGTTGATCTTAGCACAATATTGAACGTTAATAATTGGTCCAATGATACTTTCGACGGTTGTTTTAAATGTAATGCCAACCAATTTAAATATCCTGGAATACATAATTACGTCGTTTGGTTTAGTATCAAAGTTTACAACCAAACATTTACTTTTTTCACTTATGGCAAGTAACATTAGTTCATATAGTTTCTTATTTGCTGTATATAGACCAACATACCGGCCCTTTTGAAACATTTTGTAATAATTATCTTGCGCGTCAGTCATAATCTAGATTCCACCTTTCTTAATTATTTTCAAGACCTTCGCAAGGGTATAATATATAACCGAATAAATTAAATTTACTATACTATATTTTTGCTACCTGTATACGTCCAACTATCTTGGATAGAAAACGTTCACGGGTTTTTTGTTGTGACCTGAGTGTACTAAAAGCTTTGTCAACAATTTCTAAGTATATACAACCCGACCCATCTTCTGGTTCTCTTAATCTACCAACTATTTGCTCAGTAATTATTAGTGACTTAAAAGACTCAGTATTAATAACCGCCTTTAATCCCTTTATATCCGCACCTTCTCCAAGCGATTTATAAGTTGATACAATTAGTTGTTTATTAAGCGATTGCGCTTTAGTAATCGGATCTTTGACCTTGGAATGATATCTACCTACTGTTATAGATGGAAATTCCCTCTCGATATAATCAGATACATCTTCGATGCCATTAATAGTTGCCATAAGTAAAATCGTCTTATAACCTTTATTGACCACAAACATCTGCACCAACTGTCTTATGATGCTGAAGAAATATTCATCCTCCGTGAGTTGATAGTTACAATATGCATTACGGTCAAATCCATATTTATTCTTCAGTTTGGATATTTGTAGTATAGTAGGATTTGTCTTATAATATACGATAGCATACATTATCCAAGGTTTACCTTCATATTTGGTACGTTTTTTCTGTTCAAACTTGGGTATTGAATTGAAACATAACTGGTAGACTTCATTCTCGTCATTGTTAGACTTACCAAATGTAGCTGTGAGATAATATGTAAATTTAGTATTGGTATAGCAATCAGTCAATACAATATTGGCAAAATTGCGGTGACATTCATCATATACCTTAACACCGACTTTCATAGCCTGGAACAATTCATGAACTTTATCCCATCCGTGATTTTCACCAAAACTATGGATCGTTGCATGGTTAGTAATGAACACAGTTTTATTCCGATATAATCTGTCACCCCATTTAATTATCTGCATACATTTAGCACTGCCGTTAAATTCACATATCTTACGTGGGTCTATATCAGTATACTTAAGCAGGCTATCTTTCCACTGTTGGCGGATCTTATCTGTAGTTACAATTATAATGGTTCGTAACCCTTTAATCGCCATTTGGGCTATAGTGATATAGGTCTTACCTTCACCAGTATCCAGATTAAGTACTAGCTGAGGATATTTTGCATATGGCGCATATTGCTCTTTACCGGCCAGAAATTTTATAGATTCCGTCTGTAGCATACTTCTGGGTTGTACTAATAGCGACATATGCATTTTATCGTACTCATCTGCACTATAGTTCATCTCTATAGGTCTATGGGTCAATGAGGCAACATAGTTAGCTGATACACCTGCAGGTATCATCAACACCTTATTTTCTTTCTCATATATGAACCCCTTAGGAACCCATCTGAAATATATTTTGTCCCATATAGCCAATTTCTTTTCTAACCTTGGGCATTCCCCAAGTGTATAATCATTCAATTCTAAATGTGTCTGGTAACATATGATTTTCTTGATATCGTCCAAAATCATCGTCCCCCTTTCATATAATCATTTATATGATATATATTTCAATTGTCAGTTGGCTTTTACGGTACAATTTTTAACAGTATAGTAAGCAGCGATTACGACCAATATGAGTTAATAGTTCGACTTATTAAGCTGCGTTATGGATATGAAACTGACAATGTGTGTTGTCTTTTCCATGTTTTCTCAGTTTCCTCTATTCAACCATTTTTAACGATGGAAAGTGATTTTTGATGCGTCCCTTTTTGGACTAGAGTATGTTGGTGTTATCTTTTGTCTCCTTTGAATGGCACTGCATGCTTGATATGGGACTTCTTGTCCATCGGTCATTATTTCAGCCTCCTTTAAAATTCGTCAACCCGATCGAGAGACCGGCTAGGTCAGATACGGTGTTTTTAACAGACTTAGCCGATCTGGGTTGATGATGAGGTTAACATAGACAAAAAAGAAACCCAGGTGATATTTTCACCCGGGTTTCATTTACCCTCGTATCACAGGTCCTTGTACATATCACGGAATACCGTTAGCACAATCAACGCCAGACCAAAGAATACGAGATTAGGCGCGTGCTCATTCACGCGACCCAGTGCCGGGGATGCTACACCCAGCGATAATAATACAGCACCCAATACGCTTGCAAAACTTTTAGTCATGATTTTTATCCTCCTCTTACAGTTCGCCAGCCAAGTGCGCATCAACGCACACAAGGATCTGGTCCCAAACACCCTTGTTTAACTCAACCTGGATAAGGTCTTCCAATTTCTGGCTATGATACCATTCATTTCCGTGACTGTTTTCAGCATAGTCTTTATTCCAGGCGTCCGCCTTGTCTTTGACCAGCTTTGCATATCTGTTAACAATCTCAGAAATTTCATCTCTCACAACTTTTGTTGTAGCCATATCCATACCCTTCAGAATCTCAGGTCTTCTGTAAACTTCGCGAGTAATATCTAACACGATTTTCACCTCCGCCCTAATCCTGGGCAATTATAGTTGAATGGGCTAGCACTATTACTATCCTCATTCACTATAATAATATATATTTGAAATCATGTTTGTAACGGATTGATAAATTTCTATTCGGATCATACAAAATAGTAAAGTTATGATTTTGGGTCTATATGTAGTTTTTTGTTCATGGTCTATCATCGACCCTTCCTTGATTGATGGTGACATATGTAACAACGTTGGATGGATAAAATAGTTCTTATCCATCCAACATTTCCGTATATAACATTCTATAAATGTACATACAAAATATTGAGAGGTGTCTCTGTTTCTCTTAAAACTGGGTTATAATATGACCCCTTCATCGGGGTTACACTTTTTCCAATGCGGTCGGAAACCATTTGGGAGGAAGGGTTTAATCTCTTATATGTAGCCCTGATTTTGCCCTTTATTTAGCTCAACGCTAATACTATATATACAAAGGAACATTGGTGATATTAGCCAATGTTCCTTTGACTGTCATCGTGAAATCGTTTAATTCAAATTTCAGATATATATTATAAAGGTGCAGTAAAATAATTAGAAAGGGTGGTTATTATATGTATTTAGTGGTCAGAAAGGATGTTGACCTATTGACAGGTCAACTAGTAAACCTGTTTGTCGAACGGGTTGTACAAGGTAATGATAATGATGCCAAGACTGTAATGGCATCAATAGTTGATAACATCGTTACCAGCTATAAAAGATTAGGTATCAAATATGATGTTAACGAGTATATGGATGGGACGTATATCAAGGCGGAAGTTTGTATGGTGATACTGTTTACCCATAAAGTTACTAATGGGTCTATGCCATTATACCACCATGATGTAAGTCATGATGATGACTATGTACTTAATGATGCAGCAAGGGCAATCAGCAATCTGGCTCATACAACCCTTGATAATGCTAAGGGTTTATTGAGCTGCTTTGGTTATGAAATCGATGGAAAACCGTTCATGCTGACTGATAGACCTGTTGACGGCAAAAAGCAGGTTGGTATGGATCCCGATGAGTTCAAGAAAAAATATGCATCAGTGTTGTATGATGATGCTCCGGATGACCAGGATGCTGTTAAAGATATCATGGTATGTGTCAACAAGGTGTGTTATAAACATCACGTAGGCACAAAACCACTTTATGATGCCATAACGGTTGGAGGTAAAACATTATCTGAGTGGAATAAGGAAGGGGTATTTTAAATGTATAGTGTAATAATGGAAGAGGTCGATGTCGATAATGCACGAATTACGACATCAGTTAGCACAACGGAGTTTTACTCTTACAATGATGCCTATAAGGCTATCGTATCACAATATGGTGAAATGGAAGATTACGGAGATCGGCCTGACTCAATCGATTATAAATCACCGTGGTGGCGCTATGCTAAGATCGTTGATGGTAAATTAACGTACCATTTCAACATCATTGAAACAACCGTAGCTATTGGCATTAATGAACTGGAATTTACTCCGGTTGATAGTGTACAATTTTAAAGGAGGGTTAAAATTATGAGTAAAGTAGCTATTGGTGTTTATTATGAATGCAGCAAAGAATTTCCGTATCCTACAGTTGTTGCATTTGATACGGGCGAAGAATTGCCGTCAAAGTACATAAATAATTATACTGATCTAATTAGAGATCGATATATCAATGCTAATAAATTAGCAATGATGATTGGTGAAAATGAAGAAAATATAAATGTATTTAACAACGCCGTTGTAATTAGACCTATGGATGATAAGATTAGTGATATGATCAGGTACTTCTTTGAGGTACAAACTGAGATAGATGACTTTTATGGTTGTATTGATATAGTCATATATAATGGCAATGTTTTCGAATATTATGTGTTTGATAAGCTCAAATATATAAATGGAATGAAACCGAAAGATTACCTCAAGAGTAAAATAGATACATATCATCTAATAGAATACAGCAAAGATGATAGCAATACTATCGAATCAAATAAGTATTGCCACAAAATCGTTATTCCTGATAATCGCACTGTCGCCGATTACATTATTGAAGATGAATCTTCTAAGACTATTAAAAATGAAACTGTGCCATATAGTTTCGTACTTGCATTAGCCGTTATTTGTGATAAATACTCCGATGCTAATAACCTTGAAGCAACATTGAAATCCCTCAAATATAACGGGGATTCAATTTATGACCTGTTAAGGAGGTAGAATGAAGAAATTCTTTATTACGTTGGCAGTCATTGCTATGACGGTGGACGTTACTGCTTATACACCGCATGAATGCGGTGGTAACAGGGTAACAGCATCCGGAGCTCATTGTCAGGAGGGTATTACCTGTGCATTAAACGATGTGCCATTTGGTAGCAAGGTGGTATGGAAAGGCCAGACATACACTGTGCAAGATCGTTGCGGGTATAACAATGTGCTTGATATCTTCGTTGAATCCCGTGATAGGGCATTCGAAATTGGACGCACGCGCCAAGTAAATATTGAGGTAATCACTCCTGAGTGACGCCTTGATATA
>JAEEGL015746709.1_pt1 | contig 14938 bp, 9 predicted proteins | sample 9134231 | NCBI WGS metagenome assembly JAEEGL01 (sample SAMN16246548, study PRJNA631951) | gut metagenome | biome: gut microbiome; feature: rumen; material: fiber-attached | host: Bos | place: Iran: Karaj | collected 2018-10
CGCACCAGCGCCTCGGCTCCGCCGATGCGGTTTTCGCGCACGTCGTGCTTTGGCTGGTAGTAGACCTGGAATTCGTGGCGGCTGATGGCGTCCTGCATGCCTTCGACGATGATGTGGTCGCGCAGCTGGTTCTTGAGCAGATCCTCGTTGTACCAGGCAACGCGGGCGTTGTATTGCCCCCGGATCTTGTTCAGGGCCATGCCGGCGCGGTCGCAGAGGGTCGAGACGGGAAGATGGGGATCGATGCCCGTCATGATGCCGTACTTGACGCTGGTGCCCATCATGCCGTCCTCCGCAACGGCATCGAGCGATGCGGTCCAGTCCCCGTCCTGGTGCCGGATGAGGAAGGCGAAGACGTCGTAGTCGATGCGCCCGCCGAGGATCATGTCCGGCAGGGCCTTCGTGATGCGTTCGGCCAGGGCCGCGAGGAAGGCGTCGCAGCGTTCCTCGCCGTAGCGGTCGATGACGCGCCGGAAGTGCTCGACATCGCTCACGACGATGTCGTAGGGCTCGCCCAGATGGGCCGCCAGCTCCGCCTTGACGCCCTCGAAGAAGAACTCTTTGCTGAAGAGGCCGGTGAGCTTGTCCCGCTCAAGCCGGTGGAGCATGCTGGAGGCGCTCCTGAGCCGTATGATGCTCTGGATGCGGTTCTTCATGACCTCGGTGTTGTAGGGCTTGGAGATGAAGTCCGAGGCACCGAGCTGCAGGCAGCGTATCTCGTCCGTCACGGTGCTCGAGGCCGTCATGACGATGACAGGCAGCGAGTCGTAGCGGGGGTCGCGGCGCTTGCGCTCAAGAAATTTAAAGCCGTTGCATTCGGGCATGTAGACGTCGAGCAGAATGACGGAGAGCTCGTCTGCATGCGCCTCCATGGCCGCAAGGCCCGTGAGGCCGTTGTCAGCCTCCAGAACGTTGTAGTCGTCCGAAAGCAGATCAACGAGTATCTCGCGGTTCATCTCGTTGTCTTCGACGACGAGTATGGTCAGCTTTGTCGCGTTCTTCGGTTCGGTGGTGCTTGGCATGGGCGTGTCTCCGGTCTGGCGCTGCGGCGGGGTGGCTGGCTTCGCGCCTAGGTCTGGTCGTCGCCGTAGAAGGCGATCCCGTTGCGTCCGCGCTGCTTCACCGAGTAGAGGGCCGTGTCGGCGTCCTTGTAGATGTCGCCAGACGGGTTCTGCCTGTCGCTGAAGGCGACGCCCACGCTCAGGGTGGTGGGGGGAAGCCCGTCCTTGGGTGTCGAGAGCTGCTTGTTGCACAGGAGAATCTTCTGCTCGACGACGTCGCGCATGCTGCTGTCGGCGTAGATCATGATGACGGCGAACTCGTCGCCGCCGAGGCGGAAGACGTGGTCTTCGGCGCGGAAGCTCTGCAGGAGGAAGCGGGAGACCTTCTGGAGCACCTTGTCGCCGACGTCGTGCCCGCTGGTGTCGTTGATCTCCTTGAACTTGTCGATGTCCATCAGAATGAGGGCCGTCCTGCGCTTTTCGCTCTGGATGCGCATGCGCTCGAATGCGCCGCGGTTCAAAAGCCCCGTGAGGGCGTCGTGGTCGGCCTTGTAGGCGAGCTTGGACTTGAGGTCCTGGTTCTGCAGGAAGAGGTCGTTGTAGGTTTTGGCGAAGGACTGGAGCTCGTATACGCCCACTTCGGGCATGGTCTCCTGCTTGAGCATGCTGTTGGCACCCTGCTTCAGGGGCTTGACCACGAGCAGGGACGTCGACGCAATGAAGACGAGCATGACGATCACCAGGGCCGCGATGAGAATATACTGGTAGCGGATCAGGTTGTTCAGAAGGGCCTGGGGCTTGAGCATCTGCTCCTTGGTCTCCTCCTCCAGCAGGGCAAGGCACTGGGAGATGTCAGCCCGTATCCAGTCCTTGTACATCTGGTAGTCGGTGCCGAAGACCAGCCGCTGGGCCAGCCGCCGCTGTTCCGCAGGCGGCAGGGCGATCTCTTCGGGCGAGAGATGGTAGTCGCGCAGCTCCTGGGGAAAGGATTCGGTGGGGTACTTCACAGCCTCGATGACGAGGCGCATGGCGTGAAACTCGCGCTGCATGAGCTCGTTGGAGTGCGCAAGGGCGGACTGCAGCTTGAGGAAGGCCCTGTTGTTGGGGAAAAGCCGTTCCATTTCCTCCACGGAGCGCTCTCTGCGCTTGGTCTTGAAGGCCTCGTGGAAATACTTGTCCACGTGCGACTTGTCGGCATTCACGGCAAAGTTCAGGGTCTGCGCGGTGAGGTAGTCGGAGGCCGCGAGCATGCTGGACGCGTCCTGCTGGGCATCGATGTAGCGTTCGGTGACGTTCTGCATTTCGGTGAAGTTGGTCAGCGAGACGTAGGTGACGTACACCAGGAAGATCAGCACGATGCTCGAGATGAGCAACATGGGGATGTTGAGGGTGTGCAGACGTAAGCTCTTGCGCTCTGTGGTATTGTTCGACATGGGATTGAAGAAAGCGGATAAAGTTGGTTCAGCAGAAGCCGTTCCTGTCCGCGCGGGGCGGAGGGGCCTTTCCAGAGACGATTCATAGCTAGGAAAGCCTGCGCTGTAAAGAACCAGGACTGCTGGCGCCAGGCCGTCCCGGCAGGGAAAAATGCGGGTCCTCGCAAAAAAAGGCTTGCCACCCGCATCGTCTTGGCCTATAAGAGACGGGTTCAACGAACACGGAGAGATGTCCGAGTTGGTCGAAGGAGCACGATTGGAAATCGTGTAACGGTGGAAGCCGTTCTAGAGTTCGAATCTCTATCTCTCCGCCACAAGGCACCAATGCAGTCCCTGTCCGGCCTAGCGCCAGGCAGGGACTGTTTGTTTCTGGGCCGGAACCCGGGACTTCTGTGGCCGGCCCGCGGCCGGGATGCAGTGGCCGGGCAGGGCGCAGGGCGCTTCTCTGCTTGAGATGAGGGCTGTTTTTCGCTACCGTAAAACCCTCACGCCTTCCGAAGTGGCTCCATTCTCAGCCATGCGGCTGCGAGAACGACATGAAAAAAAGAATTCAAGACGCTCGTTGGCGGCCTGGTTTTCATCGTCCTGCTCGCCATTGCCGTATTTGCTCTGCTCGCCCGCTACATGAACGGCCAAACTGAGGCCGATGTGCTCGAGATTGCGCACGTTCATCTGCAGGGCATATCCGAACTCGAGTCCGACCGCTTCGATGCCATCGTCCATCTGCGCTTCCGGCAGATCGACGATCTCATGCGCGAGCTTGGCCGGCACAACGCCTCGGGAAACCATGACAAGGCGGTGGAGGTGCTGCGCAGCTTTGCGGAGTTCCAGTCGGTGGAGAGCTGCACCCTGGTTTCCGCCTCGGGCGAGATGGAGACGGTCTGCGGCGAGCCCATCAAGCGTCTGGGCGATGCAGCCTTTCTCTACGAGAGCCTCCACGCCGGCCGGCGCATCGTGACCGGCGCCTGGACGGAATCCATGCAGGTCAGCGTCTACGCCTCGCCGGTGCGCCTGCCCATGGCCAGCGGCCGCACGAGCGTCGGCCTGCTCTGGTGCAAGCCTACTTCGCTTTTCAAGGACATGCTCTACCTCAACAGGGAGGGGGGCATCGTCCAGTACCGGATCATCCGCCGCGACGCCAGCTACCTCATCGATACCCATGGCCGCGACGAGAAGACCTACTTCGAGCACCTGCGCAAGCACGTCATGGCCGACGGCTCAAGCCCCGAGGACGCCATCACCCGGTTCCGCCGGGCCATCTCGACCAATGCGGTCCTCACCATGAACGGCCGCTACGTCGATCCCGCCTTGAACATCAACGAGCGCCACTGCGTGCGCGCCGTCCCGCTCAAGGAGAGCAACTGGTACCTTGTCTCCATCATTCCCTACGGCGTCATCGACAAGGTCATCGAGGCGATGGGCCATTCGCGCTTTCTCGCCACCTTCGTTGCCGTGGCCTACCTTGCGATCGGCGTCTTTGCCGTCTTCCTCATGCACATGTTCATGACCATGCGCCAGGTTACGCAGCTTGAGGGCGCCAAGTCCGCAGCCGAACAGGCCCTGCGGGCATCCCAGGTCGCGGTGGCCAAGGAGGAGGCCGCCATCGCCGAGGCCCTCGTCGCACAGAAGGAGGCCGAAGTGGCAAGGGAGCAGGCCGAGAACGCCAGCCGGACCAAGAGCGTCTTCCTCTCCAACATGAGCCACGACATCCGCACGCCCATTAACGCCATCATCGGCCTGACCACCATAGCCAGGGCGCACATGGACGACGGCCCCCGCGTCGAGGACTGCCTCAAGAAGATCATGGTCGCCGGCAAGCAGCTGCTCGGCCTCATCAACGACGTTCTCGACATGTCCAAGATCGAGAGCGGCGAGATGACGCTGAAGGTGGAGAACCTCTCCCTGCGGGATGCCGTCGAGGGCCTGTGCGACATCGTCCGTCCCCAGTTCGTGGCCCACAGGCAGGAATTCGACGTCTGGGTTTCCAGCATACTCTCCGAGCATGTCTTCTGCGACGGCGTGCGTCTCAACCAGGTGCTCCTCAACTTCCTCTGCAACGCCATGAAGTTCACCCCCGCCGGCGGCCGCATCGACGTCCATCTCTGGCAGGAACCCTCCCTCAGGGGCGAGGGCTGGGTGTGCACCCACTTTGCGGTGAAGGACACCGGCATGGGCATGACGGAGGAGTACCAGAAGAAGCTCTTCACCGCCTTCGAGCGCGAAGACAGCCGCCGCGTGCACTGCACCCAGGGCACGGGTCTTGGCCTCACCATCACCAAGTTCATCGTGGACGCCATGGGCGGCGCCATCGACGTGGAAAGCGCTCCCGGCAAGGGCACGTGCTTCCATGTGGCCATCGACTTCGAGCGCGTGCCGGGCTTCGCCGACGACATCAGGCTCCACCCCTGGAGCGTCCTGGTGGCTGCCGGCAGCGAGGCCGTGTGCGAGGGCGCCGCGCAGGCACTCCAGGAGCTCGGCGTCAGGCCCCAGACCTGCACGGGAGGCGCTGGCGCCGTCGAGATGGCGGCCCGGGCCCACGAGGCCGGCGAGGACTACTTTGCCGTGATCGTCGACGAGAGGATGCCGGACATGACCGGCGTCCAGACGGCCGCGAAGATACGCGAGGCGGCCGGCGGCACCGCCTGCCTGATTGCGGGCTACGATTGGAGCGAGATCGAAGCGGAAGCCAATGCGGCCGGCGTCGCCGGCTTCATCCGCAAGCCGTTCTTCAAGTCCACGCTCCACGGCGCCTTGAGCCAGCTCGCCGGCGGAGCTTCCCCGGAGGGTCAGCTCGGCGAGGTCGCTTTCCCCTCCCTTGACAGCATGCGCGTGCTGCTGGCCGAGGACCAGCCCATCAACGCCGAGATCACGATGCTCATCCTCGAGGAGGCAGGCGCACTCGTCACCCACGCCGAGGACGGGCTGGTTGCCCGCAAGCTCTTCTCCAAGTCGCAGCCCGGCTACTTCGAGGCCATACTCATGGATCTGCGCATGCCCCACATGGACGGCTTCGAGGCCACGGACGCCATACGCGCCATGAACCGCGCCGATGCCAGAACCGTGCCCATCATCGCCCTCACGGCGGACGCCTTTGCCGAGGACGCCCAGCGCTGCATTGCGGCCGGCATGAACGCCCATCTGGCCAAGCCCCTCGATGCCAAGGTGCTGACGCGGCTTTTGGCCAGCCTCCACGAGGAGCGCAAGTCCCGATCATAGCGGAAGCCGGGAGCGGCTTTTCGCAGGCGCCCCTGTCCGCGCGCCGGCGCAAGGGCAGGGGTGCCGTGGCGTTCTGCGCCCCCGCGGAGCCGCTTCGGAAACAGCGCCCGGTGCCGGCTCCCTGGGCCTGCAGGAGCGTGGTCGCAAAGCGCTGGAGCATGCCCTGTCTAGAGGTCTGGGGGGATGGTGCCTTCATATTGAATTGTCTTGGCATGGCACAGGGGCGTTTCTGTTTTTTCGAGTCCTTGAAAAGTCCTGCATCAGCCTGGCTTCATCAGTCATCTTCAAGGCAGAGTGCAGATGACATGCTTCCGAAAACAGCGTTCCAGACCCAGAAAGGCGCACCCAGCGCCGAGGGTTTTGACCTGCGGCAGGATTTGACTTTTCTCTGCGGCGCTGTCTAGGCTTCCGGCAGCAAGAGCCGCCGTCCCCCGGGGACACTTCAGGACGGCCGAGGAGGATTCCCGCATGCTGCTAGTCTGTTTCGCCATCATTGCCGGCATAGCCCTGCTCGTCTGGAGCGCCGACCGCTTCGTCGACGGCGCGGCTGCCCTTGCCAGGCGCTGCGGCATGCCGCCCCTGCTCGTGGGCATCACCATCGTGGGCTTCGGCACCTCGGCGCCGGAAATGCTGGTCTCCGGCGTCTCCGCCTGGCAGGGCAACGCCGGCATCGCCCTCGGCAACGCCTTTGGCTCCAACATCGCCAACATCGCCCTTATCCTCGGCGTGACGGCGCTGGTCCGCCCCATTCCCGTCAAGCGCGAGATCCTCTTCCGGGAGCTGCCGGCACTCGCCCTCGGCACCGCCCTGGCGATCTGGCTGATCTGGGACGGCGCCATTACGCGGCTTGACGCGGTCGCGCTCATCGGCCTGTTCTTTGCCGCCCTCAGCTTCAGCATCGTCCGCGCCCTCAGGCAGAGCCCTTCGGAGGAGTCGGAAGGCGGAAAGGAGGACATGACCCTGGCCCGCGCCGTCTTCTGGCTCATTGCCGGCCTTGCCGTGCTTGTCTCGAGCTCCCGCCTGCTCGTCTGGGGCGCCGTGGAGGCGGCCCGCTGGTGCGGGGTGAGCGACCTTGTCATAGGCCTGACCGTCATCGCCGTCGGCACCTCCCTGCCCGAACTTGCCTCCTCCATAGCGGCGGCCCGTAAAGGCGAGCACGACATCGCCCTTGGCAACGTCATCGGTTCCAATCTCTTCAACACGCTGCTCGTGGTCGGCATCGCCGGCGCCGTCGCTCCCTTTGTTGCCGAACCCGAGGTGCTCCACCGCGACGTGCCCGTCATGGCGGGCCTCACCCTAGCGGTCTTCTTCCTTGGCCTCAGCCTAGGAAAGCAGGGGTGCATAGGGCGCTTCAAGGGCTTCCTGCTGGCGGCAGGCTACGTTGCCTACACCTGCTGGGTGTCCTGGGCGCTGATCAAGCCGATGATCGGGCCTGCAGCCATCCAGTTCGCCAGAGGGACCCTGCGCGTGGCGCAGCCCTTGACAGACTGGCTTGCCGGCCTCTTCTAGCGTTCGCCGGCACTGCAGCGCCGTCCGCAATGCCCCGCTCAGGCCAGCGCGGGGAAAATGTCGCTGTCGATTAATTTACTATATTTTAAACATAAAACGAGTTTATCGCGATGAAAGATCTATTCTATACTTGCATTGTTCTCTCTGTTTTCTGTGTGTCAAATGTGTATGCTGACACGGTTCAAGATATAGGCGATGGTGATATTGTGCATATTAAAGACTTTACTGATTCAACAACATATAGAGATTTAGAAAGAATGATAAATCCATTGAGTGCAGAAAATACGTTTAGACATGGAGAGGATTTATATCGAAATTGGAACAGAGAAGAATCTATAGTATTGTTAAAACAGGCCGCTAACGAGAATCATTTCTTAGCAAAGGCGAGACTTGTCTTGCTGAATTTTATAAAAACAAAACGTAATACAGATATTGAAAGCGAATGTTTTTCGAAGCTATCAAATATGGCTGAAAATAATATCGATGCAGCGATATTGTTGTCCAGCTATTATAAGCAAGGATGTGGCACGAATAAAGATATCAAGAAAATGATTGATATTCGTCTTAAACTTGCAGAATCAGAAGATGCATATGCACAAGGACTTGTTGGCGATGCGTATAGAGACGGTATAGGAGTCCAAAAGGATCTCACGAAGGCTTTTTACTGGTATCAAAAATCTGCTAATCATAACTGTGCATATGGGCAATATGGTTTAGGAATCTGTTATAGATTTGGACTTGGAACGCAAAAAGATCAAGAAAAAAGTTTTTATTGGTTTCAAAAATCTGCAGAGCAAGGAAATGCCCAAGGGCAAGTATTTTTAGGTGATTGTTATAGTCTTGGACAAGGAACGTCTAAAGACGTAGAAAAAGCTTTCTATTGGTATAAAAGAGCTGCTGAGCAAGGTCATAGCTATGCTCAATATAAGCTGTCATTATTGTATTATGCAGGCAAAGGAATAGCAAAAGATGAAGAAAAATCAATGTATTGTCTTCAAAAGTCTGCGGATAATGGATGCTCAGATGCGCAAAAATTATTGCAAAGACTAGGGAGGTAGCAAAGAGTCCTTTTCCAGAGCCGCGACAGGGGGACTGCCAGGCGGTCGGGTTCATGTGCAGCCACTGTGGAGCGTTTCACCCGTCAGGGACGGCGGCGAGCGTGTTCTGCTCCTGAAGCATGAAGGCGCGCACATGAAGGTGCGTACTGAGGAGCGCTGGCGCCTCCTCCTTCGCAGGGAAGGAAGGGCAGGCACGGCCTGCCGGGCTTCCCGCGGCCGCTGTGACGGCGCTCACGGCGCGCTGCTGCCTTCTGGGGCATGATGGACGCAAGGAGGAAGCCATGGACAGAACGCTCAAGCTCAATCCCCATGCCCGCCCGGCGCTTTCGGATGCCGACGTCTACAAGGCCATGGAGCGCCTCGGCGCCTACGTCGACATCACTCCAGCGGACTTCCGCGCCATCTACGAGGACGCCTGGACCATTGCCAGGCAGAAGCTGCTCGACGAGGTGACGGCAGGCGACATGATGTCGGCTCCTGTTGTCACCATCCCTGAAGACATGCCCCTGCGCGAGGCCGTTGCCCTCATGGGGGCAAAAGGCGTCTCCGGCGCGCCCGTGCTCGACGGGGAGGGGCGCCCCGTGGGCCTGCTCTCCGAACGCGACGTGGCCAGAGCCGCCGGCTGTCTGGGGCGGCTCTCCCCCATGGCGCTGCTCGACGCCCTGCTTGGCGCCGGCGTGCCGGACGATGTCTTCGGCCAGCCGGCAAGCGCCGTCATGACAAAGGGCATGTTCAGCGTCGATGTGCACGCCGCGCTCGGCCAGATGCTCGAACTCATGCAGGCGAAGGGCGTCAACCGTCTGCCCGTCACCGAGGACGGGCATCTCATCGGCATCGTCTCGCGCACCGACATCCTCAACTTCTTCCTGCGCCAGCGCTAGCCGCCAAAAGGCGCCCTGCGGTGACGCAGGTCACGGGAAGCCTCCCCAGGCGCTTGTCCAAGCCTTTGAAACGACTAGGATCGCCCTTCAGGGAGGAAGCACAATGCCTGCATTCTTCAGTAAAATGAAAGGGGTCACGACCTCGCCCCCGCGGCCGCCCCTCAAGGCCATACTCGTTGCCTGGATAGGCGCCTGCATCGCCATCGGCGCCATCGGCGCCCTCGAGCGCTGGGTGGCGGGCCCAGAAGGGCTCCCCATGCTCATCGGCTCCTTCGGGGCGTCGGCGGTGCTCGCCTTCGGCGCCATCAAAAGCCCGCTGGCCCAGCCCCGCAACCTCGTGGGCGGCCATGTCGTCTCCGCCTTCGTCGGCGTCGCCTGCGCCCAGGGCTTTCCGGCAGACCTGACCTGGCTGGCGGCGGCCGCTGCCGTGGCCACGGCCATCGCCCTCATGCACCTCACCAAGACCCTGCATCCTCCGGGAGGCGCCACAGCCCTCATCGCCGTCATCTCAGGCGAACCCATACGGCAGCTCGGCTACCTCTACGTCCTCGTGCCCTGCCTGGCCGGCGCCCTGATCATGCTCGCGGTCGCCCTCCTCGTGAACAACATCCCCAGGGAGAGTCGCTACCCCCAGTGCTGGTGGTAGCCTGCGGCGCGGCCGCTCCCAGCCGTCCTTCAGAAGAGGCCAAATCCGCGCAGGAGCTCCTCCTGCGCGGATGTTGACGTCTTGCCGTAGCATGCGCTTCCGCAGCAGACTGCGGCGAATTCCAATGCATAGCCAGCCCCTCTTCGCAGCAGATCATGCCTGTCTGTCGACAGAGGCGACGGTGGCCCTGGCTGCCCTGGCTGAAGGAGCCGCCCCGGCTGGCAATGGGCGGGGATGTCCCTCTGGTCCGCGCCCGAAGCGCCTCCAGGACGGAGGCTTGCCGGCATGCGCCGCATGCCGGCGGGACCAGGATGCGGACGCGGGCCATGAACGGTGCCGGCATGTCTGCCGCTCTGCCTGCGGCGCGGTCGCGCTGAAGGAAAGTCCCGAGGCGCCGCGCGGGATGCCGGACGGCGTGAAAGCCGAAGGCAAGGCGCTTGCAGGCGTCCTGGTTCTGGCTTTCCGTCTCGCGGCCGTCGGCGTCGCAGACGATGCACTGGCCGTTTGGGCATTCGGCAGCGCCCCGGGCGGCGGCCGGCCATTGCCGGCGGCCGCGGTTTCCCGCGTGAAGCGGAGAATGGCGAGGTTCGGCTTGCCGGCGCCCGTGCCGCTGGACACGAGGAGGCGCGCCTGGCGCTGCGCATGCCGGGCGCTTCGAACTCCTGGGCGCATCTGCCCGTGAAGCTGCCTTCGCACGGCGGGATGTCCCTGTGCGTGCTCCTCGAAAGAGGGTGGCCGTGCTGTCTGCCCGCGGCAGGAGCCCGGGGCTCAGCAGCCTCCGCCCCCGCCGCCTCCGCCGCCCGAGCCGGAGCCGCCCCCGCGGGAGCTGAAGGAGGAGATGCTCCCGCTGGAGCTGGTCGAGCGGACGCTGCTGGGGGAAGAGTCTCCGCCGCCGCCGCGGGAGCGCCTGACCACGGGCGCGGCGCCGAGGACAAGGCTTTCCTGAAGGCGCTGGCGCAGATCGCCGATGCCGGCGCCGGCAATCTCTGCGCTGGCCGCGTCGTCCAGCAGGGCAAGCTGGCCGGCAAAGCGCCGGCCCCAGGCCTGCTCGCAGTAGAGGGCGACGGCGTAGGGCAGGTAGCGGGTGTAGAGGTTGAGGTCTTCCTCCGGCGGGTTGACGAGGTTGAGGCTGTCGGTCTCGGCCGCCATGAGGTACATGGCAAAGCCCTTGATCTGGTGCAGGAGCCCAGCCAGCTCGACGGTCGGCCTGCCCATGAAGGGGGCGAAGAGCAGAGGGACGGCGAGCACGGCGAAAGCGAAGGCCTGCTGGAGGGGAGAGGACCAGGGAAGCATACTGGCTGCCCCCAGGACCCCCAGTCCCAGCAGGGGCGCCATGACGTACTTCTCCTTGAGATCGTCCCAGCCCACGGGGGCGATGAGCGCTGCGCCGTAGGCCAGAGCCGGCGGAACGATCGCGCACATGAGCGCCTTGACGGTCGCGGACTGGGTCAGGGTCTGCCAGGCGAAGCCCCAGGCCGCCAGCTCGTGCCAGAAGCTCAAGAGGAGGAAGCACCACCAGGAGAGCGCGAGGCTGGCCGCAATCTCGAGGAGGCAGGGCTCGTACATGTGCGGGAAGTCGGCGTCGAGGCGTTTGGCGCAGTCCCGCTCCATGGCAAGGACGATCCTGGCGTCGTCCCTCGAGGAGAAGACGAGCCCGGTGCCCCTGAAGCGCTCCAGGACGGCCTCCTCCTCGGGGCTCAGGGGCTCGAAGTCGCGTGGCCTGCCGCCGGGCTGGTCCAGCACGTAGCCGGTTTTGGGGTTGCCGCGGATGGCAATCCTGCCCTTGGCCTGGAGCTGGAGCAGCAGGGCCGCGAAGCCCGCGCTGCCGAGCCCCAGGGAGTTGCTCTCGCCCTGGGCGAGGTAGTTGACGGCCGCTGCCGAGAGGAATCTGTTCTTCCTGTCCTCCCCTTCCAGGCGCTTCGGCACCTGCGGGGGGTAGAAGAGCGGCGCCACGGGGCCTGTCCTGGGATCCCTGCCGTGGAAGTGCCAGAGCAGGAAGGAGGCGAGGCCGGAGAGCAGTGCGCAGGCGAGGCAGGCCAGGGTGAAGGGCAGGTCCTCCTCGGGCCGGTAGGGGACGGGTGCGGCAATGTGCCCCTTGGGCAGGGACACGGCGACCGTGAAGTCCGAGCCTGGCCTGACGGGCCCCTTGGTCCGGTAGAGCACGGCGTCGAGGCCTTCCCGCGACTTGGCCCTGAACCGCTCCACCTCGCTTTCCTTGGAGCCGACCTTGCCCGTCCAGGCGCGGTCGTCGCCGATGGAGGCCCCTTCCGGCGCCAGCACAAGGCAGCTCGCCTTGCCCACGCCGCCCTTCCACTCGGAGCCGACGGCGTTCCAGGTCAGCTCGTCGTGGTCCTCGAAGAAGGCCACCTGCTGGCTTATCTCGTACCTGAGCCAGAAGACGTGCCTGCCCTTGGCGAGCCAGCGCTTCTGGTCGCGCAGGTAGACGCACACGCCGCCGTCGATCTGCTTCACGTCGTCCGTGGGATAGGGATTGCCGTCGATGAAGACGCCCATGACCCTGAAATCGACGTTCTGGCGCTCCAGGCCCTCGAAGCGGGGCTTGAGAGGGATGGTCCGGTACATGCCGTGGTTGGTCCTGTTCCCGGAAACGGTGGCCTTGAAGCGCTCCGTGACGACGATGCGATCCTCCTTCGTCATCTGCACCATGACGCTCATCTCGTCGACGACGAGGGCGGCCTTGGCCGGCAGGGCCAGGCAGCAGGCGAGCCAGAACGGAATCCAGACCGCAAGCCGGGTCAGGAGCCAGGTCAGGAGCCGGTTCAGGAGCCGCGTCGGGGACATGGCGATACTCTCTGTGCAGCCGGCGCTAGCAGCCGCCCCAGCTTCCGCCGCCGCCGCCCGAGCCGGCGCCGCCTCCGCCTCCGCTGAAGGAAGAGCCGCCGGAACTGCCCGAGCTGGACTTGGGCGCGCCTGCCGAGTAGCAGGTCTGAACGTCCCGGGTGAAGCTGCCGAGCATTTCCGGCCTGGCGATGAAGAAGCCTTCGGCTGCCGTCCCGGCCGTGCTCACGGCCGCAAGCTGGGCCGCGAAGCGCATGCCCCAGGACTTCTCCTCGCCGAGCGCCACGGCGTAGGGCAGGTAGCGCGAGTAGAGGGCGAGATCGTGCTTCGGCTGATTGGCCAGGTTGAAGCGCTCGGATTCGGCCGCGCGCAGGTACATGGCAAAGCCCTCGGCCTGGGTGGCAAGCTGGACCATGTCCTCGTTGGGGCGGGGCATGAGCGGGGCGAAGACGAAGGGCGCGGCCAGCATGCCGAGGAAGAGCGCCCACTGGAGCGGGCTTGCCGGCTCGAGGACGTTGAGGGCTTCGAGCATGGAGGCAGGCGTGTTCTCCTCGCTGAAAAGCCAGGCGAGGGCGGCGAGGAGGCCGAGGCCGCCGAGGAGGGGAAGCCAGGTCGCGAACTTTCGGAGCGGCCTTGTCCCGTGGGGGGCGAGGGCTGCCCAGTAGATGGCGAAGGCGAAGGGGCCGGCGTAGAGCAGGAAGGCCGTGTCGCCGTCGATCCGGGGAGGCTCTGGCAGGTGCCAGCGCCACAAGAGCACCGCAAAGAGCCAGGAGAGGGCAAAGGTGGCGAACTGCGCCAGCATGCCGTTGTCGAACATCTTGCCGAAGCGGCTGTCGAGGCTGTCCTCGCAGGCCTTCTCGACCTTGTAGATGCGCTTGCCGCCCTTGGCGTCGAGTTTGAAGCGCTTCTCGGGCATGCGGTCGAGCGCTTCCTTCTCCTCGTCGCTCAAGGGTTCGGCATCGCAGCCCTGGTGCCGGCGCTTCTCGATGAAGTAGCCGTCCTTCTCGTTGCCGGAGAGGCGGATGTGCCCCTTGGCGTGGAGCTGGAGCAGGAGGGCGGACATGCCGGCACCGCCGAAGGTGCAGCCGTTCATGAGGTAGCTGGCTGCAGCCGCGGAGAGGAACTGGCTCCTGCGGCTGTTCTTGGGAAGGGCGGAAGCCGGCAGTCTCGGCGGATAGAAGAGGGGGACGGCGGGGCCGGACTTGGGATCCCTGCCCCAGCGGTACCAGCAGAAGAAGCACAGGCCGAGGATGGCGGCAAAGGCGGCCGCGCACAGCCCCGTGAAGGTCCAGTCGGCTTCGGGACGGTAGGGGACGGGCCGGGCCACCGTGCCCTTGGGCAGAGCCACGGCCACGGTGAAGGTCTCGTTCGGGGGCACGGGGCGCTGGGCCGTGAAGCGCCAGGCCTCCCGGCCCTTGGCCGGGATTCTGGCAAAGTCGACGGGCGACTCCTGGGAGCCCCGCGTGCCTATCCAGGCCCGCCAGTCGGTGAAGCCGGCGCCCTCGGGCGGGATGACAAGGCAGCTGGCCTTCGGCACGGAGAGGCGTCCTGCCTGATGGGCGCTGGTGACGTTCCAGGTGAGCTCGTCCTGGCCTTCGAAGAAGCCTATCTGCTGGGTCGTTTCGTAGGTGAACTCGAAGACGTGCGGGCCCACGTCAAGCCAGGCGTCCCTGTCGCGCAGGTAGACCTTGACTTGGCCGTCGTCCCATTCCAGATCGTTGGCAGGGCAGGGCTTGCCGTCGATGGAGGCGGCAAGCATCCGGAACTGCACATGCCGGCGCTCGCGCTCCTTGAAGCGCGGCTTCAGGGGAATGACGCGGAACAGGCCGTGGTTGGCCTTGGGCGCATCGGCGAAGGCCTCGAGGCGTTCGGTGACGACGACGCGGTCCTCGCGGGAAAGCTCAAGGGTGACGGCGACGCCGTCGAGCCTGATTTCGGCATGGACTTGGCATGGAAGGCTGGCCGCAAGGCAGGCCAGCAGAAGGAGGGCGGGAAGGACAGGCCGGAACATGGCATTCTCCTTGGCCGACGAATTTGCGGCATTGCAATCGGAGGCGCTGTCTTTTAAGAAGTTGAGCAAAGTTTTGCCCCAGCTGGAGGCGATTGTCCACCTGTCCGCCCGCGACGTCCTGCGGCGTCCGGAACGGGAGCCTGGGGCCGCACCCTATTGCCCTACGAAGAGGATTCCCCCCATGTCCACAGAAAGAGAGCATCTCGAGAAAATCACCCGGCAGTCGCTGGACGAGACGGCCAAGCAGAAGCATCTGCGCAAGGTCGTCCTGTGGTTTGCCGCCATGGTCGCCGGCGCCTTCCTCGGCTATCTGCAGGTGCCCTGGATCAACGAGCTCTTCAACTTCATCGCCACGGTCTTCACAAGGCTCTTCCAGTTCGTCGC
>JAEEGL015976704.1_pt1 | contig 14938 bp, 13 predicted proteins | sample 9134231 | NCBI WGS metagenome assembly JAEEGL01 (sample SAMN16246548, study PRJNA631951) | gut metagenome | biome: gut microbiome; feature: rumen; material: fiber-attached | host: Bos | place: Iran: Karaj | collected 2018-10
AAGCGTTGTTCTGTTAAAGAATGAGGACAATACTCTGCCACTTCACAGATATGTGATCAAGAATAAGAGGATTCTGGTTATTGGTGAAAACGCCAACAGAATCCACTCCAACGGCGGCGGAAGCGCAGAGATAAAGGCACTTTACGAGATTACTCCTCTTATGGGATTAAAGGCCAGAGTCGGAGGCGGTACAAGATTCGATTATCTGAGGGGTTATGCAAGCGCGTTAAATGTAGAAATGGAAGCAGGCGGCACCAACTGGCAGGCTCTAAGCCTTCAGAATTCCGGTGGCGACATGGCGGATAAGGAAAAAGCAGATGCAGAGCTTAAGGCCTACAGAGAAAAGCTTCGTCAGGAAGTTCTTGATGCTTGCGAGGACTATGACCACGTAATTTTCGTGGGCGGTCTTAATCATGATATTGATTCAGAGGGCGTTGACAGAGCGGACATAGACCTTCCCTATGAGCAGAATGAACTTTTGGAAGCGCTTCTTGAAAAGCGTCCTGACACTGTTGTTGTTATGGTAGGCGGCGGATGCGTCGATATGACAAGATGGCTTTCAAAATGTAAAGCACTTCTATATATGTACTACAACGGTATGGAGGGCGGAAATGCTCTTGCTGAAGTTATTTTAGGTGATATATCACCCAGCGGACATCTTCCTGAGACTTTCTACTGCAAGAAAGAGGACTGCTCCGGCATATCAGTGGGAGATTTTGGTGATAAGGAGCTTGTTCATTACAGAGAAGGATTTTTCATAGGCTACAGACATACCTGCAAGGAGAATATCCCCGTACAGTTCCCCTTCGGCTATGGACTTTCCTATTCGGAGTTTGAGATTTCCGATATTTCATATAATACCGGAAGACATACTGTAAAGCTGACTCTTACAAACAAGAGCGATATTGACGGATCTGAGCTTGTTCAGGTCTACAGACTTCCTGATGAGCAGATGCCATATCTTAGTCTCGTTGGATTTGAAAAGACATATCTTAAGTCAAATTCGTCAATTACAGTGGAAATTTCTGTTTCTGACAGCACCGGAATAGGAAAATATGCAGTTGGAACTAATGCACTTGATCTTCAAGAGGTAAAATAATCGAATCCCTATACAGCAAAATTTGCACTTTGTCAAGTACGAGTTTTGAACAAAATGGTTCACTTTTCGTAGTAACGAAAGGTGAACCATATTATATAATAAGGGTATAAAAATACATAATTGAAAGGACTTGTGGATTAAGATGAAACGCTTTATCGCAGGTATGATCCTTCTGGTCATGATTCTGCTGGGCGCTGGGAATATGCATTACAATGTATATGCTGCTACAGCGGATACAGAGGTGATTGCAGAAGATTCAAATAGATATGAGGAACTCGGGGGTGAGTCCAACGCAGATGCGGATGATTCTGCTTCTGAAAATTCGGAGGAGGATGCGGAGGTACTTGGAGCTCAGCGAGATGATAATGATAAATTTATCATTTGTGTAGAAATTGCCATCTGTTTGATTTTTGCAGTCGGCTTGATTGCAGCAGGAAAAAGCGGGTATGAAAATTAAATATATTATCTAACTAAAAACGCGGGCTGGGGAGCTCGCGTTTTTTCCTTTAAATCTATTAAATTCTTTTTTATATTCCTGTTTAGTTCTCGCCGATGCAGTTATAACCCTTATTGATAAGGATGTTCTCAACTGCGTGTACATCATCGGTATGCATTACCATAATAGGAAGACCGGATTCACGGTTGAATGACAGATATGTGTAATTTACGTTGATATTGCTCTCGTAAAGAGAATTAAGTATCTTGTCAAAGGCACCGACTTCATCAGGGCACTCAATAGCAAGAACAGAAGTGGTCTTACAGATAAAATCTGCGGCTTTGAGAACCTCAACGCAGCGATAGGGATCGGATACTACCATACGAATGATTCCGAACTCGGCTGTATCATTGGTAACGGATCCTAAGATGTTAATGTCATTTTCTCTAAGGATACCGGTAATTGTCTTGAAGCATCCTTTTTTGTTTTCAGCATAAATAGAAACCTGTTTCAGCATTTTTTTACCCTCCCGATATGTTATAATACAACATGTTGTAAGAATGAAGCAAGGGTATTAGGATTATAGTATGGCTGCAAAGAAGACGACGGATTATCCCGTAAAGCAAAGACAGATTAATGAAGATATAGCAAACGGAAGCTTTAAGCCCTGCTATCTGATTTACGGAGATGAGGCTTATCTAAGGCTCCAGAACAGGGACAAGCTTGAAAAGGCGCTGCTTGGCGGCGGAGATAAGATGAACCTTCAGCATTACGAAGGCGCCAATCTTAATCCTCTTGAGATAATCGATATGGCAGAAACCCTTCCTTTTTTTGCAGAGAGAAGAGTTATAATTATTGAAAACAGTGGCTTTTTCAAAAGCGGATGCCCTGAGCTTGCCGACTATCTGAAAAGCCCATCAGAGACCACAGTTTTTCTCTTTGTGGAATCAGCTGTTGATAAGAGAAAAGATATGTACAAGGCAGTCCATAAGATCGGCCTTGATATAAGCTGCGATACTCCTGACGAGCAGATGCTTGGTCGCTGGATCGTATCAAGACTCGGTGCAGAGAAAAAACGAATCTCTCCAAGAGCTATCGCATATTTTATAAATCGCGTGGGCACCGATATGTCCAATATGGCCAACGAGATGGAGAAGCTTATCTGCTATTGCATTGACAGGGACGAGGTCACAGAGGCGGATATTGATGCTATCTGCGCTAACTGGCTTACTAGCAGGATATTCGAGATGACGGATGCCATCGTTCAGAAGAATCAGAAAAAGGCCATGGATATCTACTACGAGCTGATCGCATTAAAGACAGCTCCTGAGCAGATTCTGGCGCTGATTTCGAGACAGTTTAATCTGCTTCTTATTACAAAAGAGATGACGGAGATGGGACGCCCGCAGAATGCCATAGCATCGGCGCTGTCCTTGCCGCCTTTTATAGCTTCCAAATATATAGGCTGGGTAAAGGGCTATACGAGAGACGGCATCAAGGCTTCTCTTGATATGTGCCTTGAGAGCGACGCAGCAGTTAAATCAGGAAAACTTGACCATACAATAAGTATCGAGATGATCATTATTAAGGCATCATCGAGAACAGAGTAATCGGTTTATATGGTATAATGCTAATTGCAAAGGGGGAATAATGGACTTATGAGAAAACCATTACCACAGGAATTATACAGACACTTTAAGGGTGGGAAATATCAGGTTATCACCATCGCAAGGGATGCTGATACCGGTGAGGAGTACGTAATCTATCAGGCTTTATACGGAGAGTTTACGGTTTATTCCCGTCCTCTTTCAGAGTTTGTTTCAGAGGTGGATCACGAGAAATATCCAAACGCAGATCAGAGAATGCGTTTCGAGCTTTTCACACCGGGACATGACGACACCGCAGATACCATGGATCATGTGGAGGAGAAGAAGGCTGCGCCTGTGAAGAAGGAGGAAGCCAAAGCGGTCGTTCCCGAAAAGAAGGAAGAGCCCGAGAAAAAGAGTCTCATAGATTGGGGTAAGAAGGAAGAACCTGAAAAGAAGTCTAACGTGGTTACTCCCGATGAAGGTGCTGTTAACAGTAATTACATGAATCGCACCATTGAGGAAGAGGCTGAGGATTTTGGCATGAATCCTCTTGTGGTTCGTTTCCTTGACGCTGATACATGTGCTGCAAGACTTGAAGTGCTGAACCTCTTAAGACCCGTTGTCACAAACGAGATGATAGATGTGATGGCTATGGCGATTGACACCGAGATCCCCGGGGATGATCCCGATGAGAGATGCGCCGAGCTTAGAGAGTGCCTTCTTACGAAGCAGAGATTTGAAGTATCAAGACTTCGCAGTTAATATAGAGAAATTTTTATAAGGAGATATGGGAGAAGATGAAGTTACTTAGTATTGCAATTCCTTGCTACAATTCGCAGGATTATATGAGGAAGTGCATTGAGTCCCTTCTTGTTGGAGGAGAGGATGTTGAGATTCTGATAGTAGATGATGGTTCAAAGGATGATACTGCCAAGATAGCAGATGAGTACGCCGAGAAATATCCTACTATCTGTAAGGCTATTCACAAGCCCAACGGCGGCCACGGCTCAGCTGTAAACGCAGGACTTGAGAATGCTACAGGCTTGTATTTTAAGGTTGTTGACAGTGATGACTGGGTAAAGGAGATCGCATACAGGAAAATTCTTACTACCCTTGAGGAGTTCGTGGGCGGTAATGACAGACTGGATCTTCTTATCAGCAATTTCGTATATAACAAAGAGGGCGAGCAGAGACACAAGGTTATGAGATATAACCGAATGTTCCCTATCGAGGAGCTTTTCACCTGGGATGATGTAAAGAGGGTTTCCATCGGACATTATCTTCTTATGCATTCCGTTATTTTCAGAACAAAGCTTCTTAAGGACTGCGGACTTAAGCTCCCTGAGCACTGCTTCTATGTAGATAACATCTATGTATTCAATCCGCTTCCTTTTGTTAAGACCATGTACTATCTGGATGTGAACTTCTACTATTACTACATCGGAAGATCAGATCAGTCCGTTAATCAGCAGATCATGATCTCTCGAATTGATCAGCAGATCCGTGTAAATAAGCTCATGGTTGACTACTATGTTGAGAACATCGGAATGATCAAGTCCAACAGGAAACGTCATCATTACATGTTCAACTATCTTGAGATCATTACTGCGATCTCCACCATACTTATGCTTGCTTCGGGAACCAGTGAGAATCTCGAGAAGAGAAAAGAGCTCATGAATTATATCAAGAAAAAGAGCCTGCTTCTTTACTGCAAGCTCAGATACAGAATCGAGGGTGTATTCGTTTATCTGCCGGGTAAGGGCGGAAGGAAGATTACTCTTGCAGGTTACAAGCTTGCTCAGAGACTGTATAACTTCAACTGATAAAAAGAAAAGATTAATATGAAAACGCCGGCATTTAACTGCCGGCGTTAATTTTTTATTACATTCTGTAGGTCTTAAGCTTAGCTTCATGACGGGCGTATGCGTTAACGATAAGCTCGCTCTTATAAACCACAAGGTTCATAACGATTGCAAAGAGGACTCCGCCAAGTACATCGATTACTGAGTGCTGCTTGATAAACATTGTAGAGAGCACGATCAGAATACTAAATACCAGTGAGAAACGCTTAATGCCTTTGCCATATCTGCTTGAATTAGCAACTGCAATGTGTGTTCCAAGGGCATTGTACACATGGATGCTGGGCCAGAGATTAGTGGGTGTATCTGTCATATACAGATGAGAGATCATAGCTGTAAACACATTGTCTCTGGGCATTACCACAGGTCTTAAATACTGAATATTGGGCCATAATGATGAGATGATCAAAAAGGCTGTCATTCCGGTAAAGAGGAATGCTGCATTCTTGAAGAAATCTTCCATGTCATACATAAGCAGGAACATTACGAAGAATATGGCACAATATGCAAACCAACCAAGATATGGAATTATAAAAATCTCTAAAAACGGAATTTTGTCATCAAGTGCTGCATGTATCTCTGTGTAGTGTACTGCATTTGTGTTCTCCAAGTGGAAGAACCAGACAAAATAAACAACCGCATATATGAGAACGAATATCGTACATTTGATAGTTTCAAGCTGACGCTCTTTGGTCCAGGGCTTGTCAAAGTACTTCGATAAACTTTTTTTCATTTAAAAAAACACCTTATTAAGTATAGATATTAATGAATTGTTACCTTTATGAAGTAATATAGAACAAAGCTGAGGATTTTTCAAACATAAAAGTGACTAAAAATCATTAAATAATTATAAATAATAGGGCGTTTTTACTAGATTTACATGAGCATATTCAGTTTTTTCTGATGGCAGGTAAGTGTTATGTCGCTGGACTTAAGAAGTACCTCGCCGTCTGTGTGCACCCACAGGGGAAGCTCAGTCTTTATCCTGATCTCCCTGGCTTTAATGTGGTGGATGCCCTTCTGGCCGTAGTGTTTACCGATGTAGGCCATGGGAAGCACCTTAAAGGTATGGGCCATGCTGATATCACCGGCGGCAACCAGCTCAAAATAGCCATCTGAGAGGTCTGCGTCGGGAGCGAAATTAAAACCGCCTCCCTCATAGTGATGGATCATGGCAGCAGCGAATATGAAGTGGTCGATGTGAACCTTGGTGCCATCATCTGTTTCTATATCGCAGGCAGGCTGCATGGCGTTGACAATCTGTCTCACTGCGATGGAGCCGTAGGTCAGCTTGCCAAGACCGATTTTGTTAAGGAAATTCTTGGTGCCGGAGGAGAGGGCTTCCTCGCATACAGCGGCATCAAAGCCTATTCCGCAGCTTACATCAAAGCGTCTGTCCTCAGCGATTCTATCATCATGGAGCCTTGAGAAGGTCTTTGTCATGTTGTTGTAGTGAACATTACCAACATCAATCTGACGTACCACTTCTCCTTTGAGGATGGTCTCAAGAAGCTCGTCTGTGCGCTTTGGAAGGCCCATGTCTCTTACAAAATCATTACCTGAGCCCAAAGGAATAACGCCGATTCTGACATTATCAAATTCCGCGATTCCTGAAATGACTTCATTTAATGTGCCATCACCGCCCATAACAAGAATGTTTAAGGGACCATCAAGCTTGTGATGTGTATCAGATGTAAGGCGGGACACCACACTCATGGCGTGTCCCGGTCCTTTTGTGAATACTACTTTATAGGGAATTCCGAGACTTTTACATCTCTCTTCGAATTTGCTGTAGATATTTTTGCCATTTCCTGATCTGGCAGATGGGTTAACAATACAATAAAACATTTTTCTATCTTTCTTATGTCAGTAATATTTTGTGTGAATAAAAGCAGAAGCTCAGCCAAGGTCCTGGATGGCTTTTCTCTGACTTATAAGCTTGTCGTAAAGGGGCTTATAATCCATTTTATCTCTGCTACGGAGGTGCTCTGTGAGCTCGTTTATAGTCTCATACAAGGGTGTAAGAGAAAGATTTCCTATAACACCTTTCAGGGCATGAACTGCTTCGAAGGCTCCGTCAAGATTTTCTTCCTGCAAACAGGTTCCAAGATTCTCAAAACGCTCATCGGAAATGCCGAGCTCGATCATCTCAATATAGAAATCTTCCATGCCCATGCATCTCTCCAAACCTTCGTCAACATTTGCTCCAAAAGCTCTGAGTGAATCTATTGTCATTGCGGTCTCTCCTTATCTGTTTAGAAAATTCCGTACATAATATAATTATACAAAAAAATATAGATATTTAATATTTTTTTATATGTTTTTTTCTTTTTAGGCAAAACGTATATGGTACGATTTATGGTAGTGGCACAGGCTTTTTTGTATTTACTTTTCAGCATTTATGCGCATGTAGAAGGAGATCATGATGAAGGATCACACGATTTTGATTGTGGATGATGAAATAGTCTCTCTTCGTATGACCGACAACATTTTATCCAGCGAATACAATACAATTTGTGCATCTTCAGGACATGAAGCCATCGATATCATAGAAAGCGAATCGCCGGATATTGTTCTGTCTGATCTTCGAATGCCTGAAATAGACGGGTTCAGGCTTCGTCAGATTGTTCAGGAGGAAAAGGGGATAAATATCCCTTTCATGTTCATGACTGCTGATAAGAAGGATGAGACAGAAAGCAAAGGCTTTTCAATAGGTGCGCTGGATTATATCAGAAAGCCCTTCAGGGCAGACGTTCTTTTAAAGCGCATATCCAATATTTTCACCAATTTAGAACAGATAAAAGGACTTAAGCAGGAAGTGGGCACAGATCCCATGACCGGCCTTTTGAATAAAAAAGCATCCCAGGATGAGATAGAAAAAATCTGTAAAAAAACCGGCGGAGCTCTGATGATGATAGATCTGGACAGCTTCAAGCCTGTTAACGATATCTACGGTCATGACATGGGTGATAAGGTTCTGATTCGTTTTGCGCAGATACTTTGTTCTGCCATTCGCTCCACGGATATTGCGGGAAGAATGGGCGGAGACGAATTCATCATCTATTGTAAAAGCATCAACAAAGAAGAGATTATCAGGGAAAAATCAGCCTATATAAACGAGGAGATTGTGCGCTCTGCAAAGGAACTTATGGGCGAAGATATGACGATACCTCTTGGGGCGTCCATTGGCTGCGTATTTGCACCTGCAGATGGCAAGGATTTCCTCACACTTTTTAAGAAGGCGGATAAGGCTCTCTATGACGTAAAACAGCATGGAAAACACGGCTACAAGATTTTCGTGGAGGAAGATGATAGTTCCAAGAATGCAAATGAGAATGCAAAGGGATTGTCTGCCGCAATGATGCTGATGGGTGAGAGAAGTCCCAAGAAGGGTGCCATGGTTCTGCCTCCTGAGCAGTTTAAGCATGTTTACAGGTATTTGAACAGAGTGGTTTCCAATTACAGAACCGCTGCCCATGTGCTGTTATATTCCTTAGAGGCTGACGGTGAAGTAAGCGAAGAGGAAGTTACAGATGCCTTCACTGAAATGGTGAGCGGACTTCTGCGAGAGAGTGATGTTGTAACAAGATACAGCAAAAATCAGGTGATGATAGCTCTTACCAAGGCAGACAGACAGGATATAAAGGTAGTTACTGACAGAATAGAGAAGAACTGGAGCGAGACGGAGTTTTGCGATATTTGCACTCTTTCCTTTGAAATGGGGCGCTTTCAGGGAACATGAATAGATGATTGTTGGTGGGAGAACGCCAGCTTATGAAAACCAGGAAACTAAGCCTTACAACACAAATAATCGTAGGCGTATCGGCATTTTTGCTTGTGGCAGATGTTTTTTTGGGAGTCTCTCTGACAATGCAGTCCCAGAGGGCCATCAAAACTCTCATAAACAGCAGAATGATGGATATGTCTAATACTGCTGCGTCCATGCTTGATGGAGATGTGGTCGGAAGCTTCAAGGCTGAAGACGAGGGGACGGAAGCCTATGAAAGAGAGATGGATAAGCTTAGGGCTTTCCAAAACAATATGGAGCTTAAATACATCTATTGTATTAAGCAGGTTGGGGAAAAGGAATTCGTTTTTTCCATCGATCCCGCAGAAGAGGATCCGGGAGAATTCGGATCACCCATCGTTTATACGGATGCCCTTTACAGTGCAAGTAAGGGCGTAGCTTCCGTGGATATGGATCCCTATGAGGATGACTGGGGAAAGTTTTACAGTGCTTACAGTCCTGTTTTTGATTCTGACGGAAATGTGGCCGTTGTGGTTGCGGTGGATTTCAGTGCCACCTGGTATGATGAGCAGATTGCGGGATTTTTCCGTATTATTCTTGCAGATATTATGCTGACTGTGGTCATTGGTATTTTCCTAATATTCTTCGTGATGAGAAATGTAAGAAGATATTTCAAGACACTTTTGACGGATCTAAATGATCTGGCTAATGACGTTGATGATATCACAAAAGAGCTGGCTGCTTCTTCCGGGGCTGCGATCTCGGAGGATAAGAGGGAAATAGGCACTACAGACAGTGATGCTCAGAATGAAATTCAGATGCTGGGTAAAAAAATACATTCAGTCAGAGATCACCTGAGAGAGTACATGGATCATGCCCAGAGGCAGGCCAACAACATGATTACGGCCCTGGCTTCCGATTACTGGAGTGTTTATTATGTAAATCTTGATCAGGACAAGGGTACCTGTTACAGATCTCATTCCAGGTTGGAGAACGGTCTAAAAGAGGGAGAGACCTTTGTTTTTAGCGATACCTTTGAAAAATATGCTTACGAGCATGTGACAGAGCAGTACAGAGAAGAATTTTTGGAATTCATCGATCCTGAAAATATCAGAAAGAGACTTGCTAAGGAGTCGCTTATTGCTTACAGGTATCTCAGCATTAAAAACGGCAGGGAATCCTATGAGATGATCCGTATGGCAGGCGTAAGAAGGGTTGAGGATAGAGAGGATCACATGGTTCATTCCCTTGGCGTCGGCTTTACCGATGTGGACGCTGAGATGCGAAGAACCATGGAGCACAGCCAGGCTCTAAACGATGCCTTAAGTGTGGCGCAGCAGGCCAGCAAGGCGAAAACTGCATTTTTGTCCAGCATGAGCCATGAGATCAGAACTCCTATGAACGCCATTATAGGTATTGATAAGATTGCCCTTGATGACCCTGATATATCCGATAAAACAAGGGATTATTTGCAGCAGATTGGTGCTTCAGCGGAGCATCTTTTGAATATCATCAACGATATTCTTGATATGTCCAGGATAGAATCGGGACAGATTACTATTAAGAATGAGGAGTTTTCACTTGGAAAGCTCTTTGATCAGATCGATACCATAATCGGAAGCCAGTGCAGGGACAAGGGGCTAAATTACAAGTCTGAGATAATTGGTGATATTGACCGCTATTACATCGGCGATGCCATGAAGCTTGAGCAGATAATCATCAATATTCTGGGGAATTCCGTCAAGTTTACTCCTGCAGGCGGCGATGTTATTTTCACTGTCACAAGAGCAACGCATTTTGAAGGCAAAAGTCTCCTTAAGTTCACCATGAAGGATACAGGCATAGGAATTGATGAGGAATTCTTGCCACATATTTTTGATGCCTTTTCTCAGGAGGATGATTCCAGTACCAGTAAATATGGAAGCACAGGTCTTGGAATGGCTATTACCAAGAATATTGTTGATATGCTAAACGGCGAGATAACCGTCAGCAGTAAAAAGGACGAGGGCACAGAGTTTGTGGTATCCGTGACTTTGACAGATTCTGACAGGGTCTATGAAGATGAAAGTCCGAAGAAGGCCGAGGAAACTAAAGAAAAAGATGTTGCTTCACTTATCGGAAAGAGGATACTTCTGGCAGAAGACATTGAGGTCAATGCCAAAATAATCATGAAAATCCTCAGTATGAAAAAGCTGGAGGTCGATCATGCCAAGGATGGTAAGCTTGCAGTAGAGATGTTTGCAAGTCATCCTGAAGGGTATTATGATGCGATTCTTATGGATATGAGAATGCCTGAAATGGACGGACTTGAGGCTACGGCTGCAATCAGAGCAATGGATAGAGAGGATGCACGGAGTATTCCTATAATCGCTCTCACCGCCAATGCTTTTGATGAGGATGTTCAAAAGTGCCTTCAGGCCGGCATGAACGCACATTTGGCAAAACCAGTTGAGCCTGATGTTATTTTTTCAAGGCTTGGTGAGTTCCTGTAAAAAGAGATATATAGTTTGGGAGAAGATTCTTAAAGCTGCCTCATAGCTAAAAAATGGCTTACGGGCAGCTTTTTTATTTTGACACTAAAAAAATAATATGCTATGATACATCACAAGTTTGCTTTAGCACTTTAAATTGTCAAAATTAGAAAGAGGAGAACGGGTATGTATTCATTGGACGAAGTTAAGAATGTTGATGCGGAAATCGCTGCTCTCATCGAGGAGGAGATGGCGCGTCAGAATGATCACATCGAGCTGATCGCATCTGAGAACTGGGTAAGTAAGGCAGTTATGGCAGCTATGGGCAGCCCTCTTACCAACAAGTATGCTGAGGGTCTTCCCGGAAAGCGTTACTACGGCGGATGTCAGGTAGTTGATAAGGTAGAGAACATCGCAAGAGACAGAGCTAAGGAGCTTTTCCACTGCGACTATGCAAATGTTCAGCCTCACTCAGGAGCACAGGCTAATCTGGCAGTTCAGTTTGCTCTTTTAAAGCCCGGTGACACTATTCTTGGTATGAATCTCAGTCAGGGTGGTCACCTTTCACACGGAAGTCCGGCAAATATCTCAGGTACATATTACAATGTTGTGGCTTATGGCGTAGATGAGAACGGATTCATCGATTACGACGAGGTTATCAGACTTGCAAAGGAACATCAGCCCAAACTCATCATCGCAGGTGCATCAGCATATTGCAGAACAATTGATTTCGCTAAGTTCAGAGAGGCAGCAGATGCTTGCGGCGCTGTACTTATGGCAGATATCGCTCACATTGCGGGACTTGTTGCTGCAGGTGTTCATCCCAGTCCGTTCCCTTATGCAGATGTTGTTACTACCACAACACATAAAACACTTCGCGGACCCAGAGGCGGTCTCATTCTTTGGAATCAGGCAGCACAGGATAAGTACAAGTTCAACAAGGCTGTTTTCCCGGGAATCCAGGGCGGCCCTTTAGAGCATGTGGTTGCTGCTAAGGCTGTATGCTTCAAGGAAGCACTTGATCCTTCATTCGTAGAATATCAGAAGCAGATCGTAAAGAACGCAAAGGCACTCAGCGAAGGCCTTATGAAGAGAGGCGTTCAGATCGTTTCAGGCGGTACAGATAACCATCTGATGCTCATCGATCTGACCAACTTCGACCTTACAGGTAAGGACGTTGAGACATGGCTTGACGATGCACACATCACAGCTAACAAGAATACAATACCCAATGAAAAACAGTCACCCTTCGTTACAAGCGGAATCCGCCTCGGAACACCTGCTGTTACCACTCGTGGCATGAAGGAAGACGATATGGACAGAATCGCTGAGGCTATTTCCATCGTCATCAAGGGCAAGGGTGAAAAGAACGACGAAGCAAGAAAAATTATTGACGAGTTAACGAAAAAATATCCTCTTATTTGATAAATGTAAGCATAAATTTAATAGATATTGTGGTTATGAGACTACCCGGTACATTATACGGGTAGTCTTTTTATTTCGGGGCTTTTTCGGGATTTGTATTTTCATTCATGTAAAAGAAAAATTCGGTATTTTGAATTGTATATAAATTATATATGATTGCGACAATTTATCAGAAAAACAATCTAATACATACAAATAATCAAAATAAAAGAGGAATTTAAGAAAAATGTATTGACAAATTATTGGAGCGAGGGTATACTACAAACATAAAATAAATAAACGAGATACATCTTAAATACTTCAGCGGGTGGCTGAAAGAAAGGGAGGTACGGTCCAAAGGGAACATAAGTTAGAACTGTAAATCAAGTTTTTAATTAGTTTCGGAAAGGAAGGTACAGTCCACCGAGCGAATTAGTTTAACCACAACAATAGTGAGTAATTCCATCACAACAAGTTCGAGTACATGACATAGTGGCGAAGAATTAGTCGTCGAACTAACCGTCACAGCATACGAGTGCAAAGGTTAATGGAAAGAGCAGGGTTGAGAATTTGGAGGTAAGTCCATTGGACAACGAACAATTTGAAAAGGCGTAAGGGCGAATGGTAGAAACGATCATTCGCCCTTACGTTTTTTTTATTGTAAAAAATGTAGGGGCATGTTCGGTTAAACGATATGAAATTATTGCTTTTTGAAAACATATTTTTCGCTGGAATTTTAGGCACCATATATATGGTTTTCCATACTATATTTAGTGGTTTCGTATCTATGTTTGGGTAGAATTTGTGTTTTTCCTATGCTATACTCTAGGTAAGTTTTTTGGGTGGATTCCATAGGGGAGGATGTATGGAAGATAGAGATAGAATTAGCAGCTCTGAGCGTGATGAGAGACGTGAGATCAGAAGGCAGCGCAGAATTAGAAGCCAGATCATCGCATATTCCGTCATGGGAGTTTTTGTTATAGTTTTCGTTGCGGTTATCGCGTTAGGAATTTCCAAGGCTACAGGATTTATACAGGAGATGAATGCTTCCTACGAGGCTTCACTTGAGGCTTCCAAAGTAGAGGCAGAGCCGGCTGCAGTGTCTTCGCCGGATGAGAACATCACTGAGGCAGAGGTATCCAGCACTGAAAATATGCTTGATACCATAGTTGATACATGCCTTTCAGAGATGCCTCTTGAGGACAAGGTTGCAGGTCTTTTCATGATCTCACCTGAGCAGCTTACAGGTGCCGATGCCGTTATCAAGGCAGGCAACGCTACACAGGATGCACTTTCTAAGTATGCTGTTGGCGGTATCTACTACAGCACCAAGAATATCAAGGATGAAGCACAGCTTACAGATATGCTTTCATCAACTGTTAACATGAGTAAGTATCCGCTTTTCATCGCTACATCAGAGGTTGGCGGCAGCGGAAGCAAGGTTGCCAGCGGACTTTCACTTGATATGCCTGCTTCACCTTCACAGCTTGCAGCAGAGGGCAGCCCCGAGAAGGCTCACGAGACAGCAGAGACAGTTTCAAATTACCTTAACAGATATGGATTCAATCTGAATTTTGGAATAAATGCGAACCTTTCAGACAGCGAGCAGTCCTTTGGTACTGACCAGGCAGTGGTTTCAAGCATGGTAGCTCAGACAGTTACGGGACTTGATACCTATGGCGTTTCCTCTTGCCTTCAGTTTTTCCCTGAGATATCAGACAGCGGAACTACAGCAGAGGGCATGGCAGACATCCTTGCTCCTTTCAAGGCAGGAATCGACGCAGGCGCTGATATGATCATGGTTTGTGCAGCGACTTCATCAGGCATTACCGGAGATGATACACCTTCATGCCTCAGCAGCGCAGTAGTTACAGATCTTCTCAGAGGTCAGCTTGGTTACCAGGGTGTTATCATCACAGATACTCTCAGCGATGAGACCATTCTTGAGAGATATTCAGACGGTGATGCAGCAGTTGCAGCAATCCAGGCCGGAGCAGACATGATCTTCATCCCCGGCAACTTCGAGGAATCCTACAACGGAGTTCTGGCAGCTGTTCAGAGCGGCGTTATCAGTGAAGACAGAATCAACGAGTCACTGTCCAGAATCTACAGAGTAAAATATGCCAGCAGAGTAGATGAGATCGCATCGGAGTGATGGCGGAGGTAGAGAATATTAAAGGGCTGCCAATTGATGGCAGCCCTGTTTTTTGTTGCACAAGACCGGCAAGCGAATGGATGCTTGCATACAAATTCATTTGCCGGTCGTAAGAACATGGAGCACGAAGTGCGGAATGTTCGTGTGCGAAATCGAGTAGGAGTCAGCCTACTCGAT
>JAEEGL016425658.1_pt1 | contig 14938 bp, 9 predicted proteins | sample 9134231 | NCBI WGS metagenome assembly JAEEGL01 (sample SAMN16246548, study PRJNA631951) | gut metagenome | biome: gut microbiome; feature: rumen; material: fiber-attached | host: Bos | place: Iran: Karaj | collected 2018-10
CAGCGATGAGTAAGTACTTTTTGTTTATGATCATGTCTGAGCTGCTTGCCTCAACTTCTCAGATGCTTTTGAAAAAGAGTGCACTGAAGAAATATCCCTCATTTATCAGGGAATATCTGAACATTCTTGTTGTTGGTGGCTACGGACTTCTTGTGGTGTCCATGGTGATTGCAATCTTCTGCTATGGCGGACTTGGTTATATGGGCGTTGTTGTCATGGAGCCCATGGCCTACATTCTCGTAATGATTATGTCCAGGATATTCTTCAAGGAGAAAATCACAAAGTCAAAACTCCTTGGTATGGCTCTGATTCTTGGAGGAATAGTAGTATTCTACACATTAGGATAATGTGTCAGCCTTTCAAAGGGGACGGTTCTTTAAGCAAAAAGAACCGTCCCCTTGGCATATTGCCTTGATTGTGCATAAATGATACAATTTTATGAATAAGATATTGTGGTGAAGGTGTGTCTACCACAAGATGTTGGGTGATTTTAAAGAGGAGATCGCATGAAAAGAAGTTTGAAATTATTCAATAAAAAGGGGAAAAAGCCACGTCGTAGAGAAGAACGTTATGACTACGATGAGGAGTATGAGCGTGACGACTACGACGAGGAGTATGACGAGGACGATTATCCCGACGACGAGTTCGAAGAGGAGTACGGGGACTATCAGGATGAGGACGACTATTCTGACGAGGACTACCGTGACCGCAGAGAGTACAGGGATGAGGAAGACTATCCTGAGGACAGGGATGAGCGTCGCAGAGCAGATCGCTACGAATCTGATGAAGATTATAGAGAAGACGACTACGAAGATTATGGGGAAGAAGAGCCTGATAATGTAGTTGTTGGAAAGTTTGGAGCTGATCGCAGGGCAGATAACGCTGATGATGAACGCTATGAGTCAGATGAAGACTATAGGGAAGATGATTACGATCGGGAGGTCGAGCGTGATTACCGCGACGAGGAAGTAGACGAAGAGGATTATCCTGAAGACGATTATGATCGCGAAGAGGATTACAACCGGGAAGATGACTTCGAAGACGAGTATGATCCTGATGCGGATGAGGATTATGACCGGGAGGATTACAGGGATGAGGAGTACGATCCTGAAGAGGATGAGGACTACGATCCCGAGTACGATGAAGACTACGATCCTGAGTATGACGAGGACTATGATCCTGAATACGATGACGAAGATGAGGATTATGATCGTGGCGGTAGAGGCGGCAGAAGAGGTCGTGGCAGGAGAGATCGTGATGGAGAACCTGTTGGCGCCAAGATACTGAACTTCATTAAAGAAACCTCTTTTGCTGAAAGAGCTGCAGCCATAGTAGCAGTTCTCTTGGTAGTTGGCGGAATCTTTACCATGTCCTTCTATTCAAAGGCTCTTGGAAGGACTGAAGAGATCCAGTCCTTTGTAGAAGTCGGTACAAATCTTCAGGTTTCTGATGTGGTAGGATCAAGCGGACTTATTGCCATCGCAGATGCTCAGAGAGCAAAGGCAATGACTGCTGAGATGCTTGGAGAAGATGAAGAGGAAGAACCTGAGGTTGCTGATGATGCCAAGGGGGTTGTCATAAAGATGACTGTCACCTCCATTAAGAGCGATATGAAGGTCAAGTTCATCAACTCAGAGACCGGAAAGCTGGTTGCCAATGTTCCTTTCAACATCGAAGTTGTAACTCCGGATGGGACTAAGGTGACCTACGACGATCACGATAAAGACGGAATCATTTACAAGAAGGATATCACTGCCGGTAATTACAAGATCACTCCACTGGCACTTCCTTCTGAATACAGCAATTACAATCTGGACACCTCCACTAAGTCCCTTACAGTAAAAGACACTGTAGAGATGAAGGCGGTTGATGTCAGCAACGAGATAAAGAAAGAATCCCAGGTCAATGCAGCAGTAGAGGATACAGCAGTTCAGAATGTTGTGGAGTCTGAACTTAAGGATACTGTTGATTGGGTAGATTCAAACCAGGGCGTTTCTTCCGGAGATGGAAAGTACAGCTATGAAGCTGTAGATAAGAAGAACAATGTTTCTGATCCAAGCAGCACTTCAAAGCTTGAACTTGGAAGTGTAAGAAGAACAGCCCGTTCAAGAGCCAGAGCCACAGATACTACAGAAGGCCAGCTGGGTGAAAATGGAAGTGCTGGTGATAGCAGCAGTACAGAAAATAGCAGTAGCACAGGCGATAGCAGTAGCACCGGTGACAGCAGCAACACAGGAAGTGGTGACAGCGGAAACACTGGCAGCACAGAAACTCCTACAGAGCCGAAGCAGGATGAGACCATGTCTCTTGCAAACTCCAGCCTCAGCTTAAAGGTTGGCGAGACTGGTTCAGTAAAGGCATCAGGTCCATCTTCTCCAAGCTATTCTTCCAGCAATGACAGTGTTGCATCAGTATCAAGCGATGGAACAGTTACAGCAAAGGGAGAAGGCTCAGCCACAATCACAGTTAAGGCTGATGGCTATAAAGATGCAACAGCAAGCATTACAGTAACTGCAGCTCCTGTTGAAAACAAGACCATGACTCTTGCAACCACAAACCTTACCATAAAGGTTGGTGAGACTGGTTCGGTTGCAGCATCGGGCCCATCTGCACCAAGTTACTCATCAAGTAATACCGGTGTAGCAACAGTAGGTAGCGATGGAAAAGTTACTGCAGTGGCTGAAGGTACAGCAACTATTACTGTTAAAGCTGAGGGATACAATGACGCTACAGCTACAGTTACAGTAGGAAAGGCAGACAAGGACACCATCAAGCTTACATCAAATGCTCTTAGCATTCCTGTAGGTCAGACCGGTAAGATCCTTCCTACAGAACCTTCCTCAGTTACTTACAAATCAAGTAACGAGGCTATTGCAAAGGTTTCATCTGATGGTACGGTTACAGCAGTTACAGAAGGTACAGCAACCATCACAGTTTCAGCAGACAAGTACAATGATGCAACAGTAACCATCACAGTAACAAAGGGTGCTTCTGTATTCCAGATGAAAGTATCCAATGTCACTATGGTTCAGGGCAGAACTTACCAGGTTGCACCATCAGATTCAAGCATAAAGCCTAAGTACTCATCAGCAAACACAGGCATTGCAACTATTGCTGAAGATGGAACAATCACAGCAGTGTCTGAGGGTGAAACAACCATCACAGCAAAGGTTGACGGCTTCAATGACTGTACAATAACAGTTAAGGTTCGTGCTAAGTCCTCAGTCCTTAAAGATAAGAATGGAAACACCCTCTACGTCAAGGATGGCGACAGCTACAGAGAGGCTACCTACGCTGATTACTACAGTGACGCAACTTTGTACCTCAGAAAAGAGAATTCTAACTCAGGTACACGTTATGGTTGGTGGACAATCGACGGAAAGACCTACTATTACGATAAAAACGGTAATTACGTAACCGGAGAACAGGTTATTAAAGGCGCCAAGTACTCTTTTAACTCTGACGGAAGTCTCTCATCCTCATCAGGAACATTGGGAATCGACGTCAGCAAGTGGAACGGCAACATTGACTGGGGCCAGGTTAAGAAGTCAGGTGTAAACTTCGTAATCATCAGATGTGGTTACAGAGGTTCATCTGCCGGAGCCCTCATTGAGGATCCTAAGTTCAAGGCTAACATCAAGGGAGCTCAGAATGCAGGTCTCAGGGTTGGAGTATACTTCTTCACTCAGGCTATCAACGAGGTTGAGGCCGTAGAGGAAGCTTCAATGGTAATAAGCCTTATCAAGGGCTACAACATCAGCTTCCCGGTTTACCTGGACGTTGAGGGAAGTAATGGCAGAGGCGATACAATCAGCGCAAGCCAGAGAACTGCCAACATCAAAGCGTTCTGCGGAACTATCCAGAGCGCAGGCTACAAGGCCGGTGTTTACGCTAATAAGACCTGGTTTACAAGTCACATCAACACATCACAGATCACTAATTACAAGATCTGGCTGGCTCAGTATGCAGCAGCAGTAACCTACAACGGATCCCGTTACGACATGTGGCAGTACACCTCAAAGGGTTCTGTTTCGGGAATCTCCGGAAAGGTTGATATGAACATTCTTTATAACTGATGATCGGAGGACTTATGTCCAAAGCGAAAACATCCAAAGGAACAGGAGCTTTCAGGCTTCTGTCCTTTGCGTTACTGACAATATTTTTTATAGGCATCGCACTTTTTGATGGCCCGGAGTGGTGTAAAGACTCTCCAAGTTATGAGAGCATGGACTTTTCCAGAGAGCCGGTTTATCCACTGTTCTTGATGCTCCTTAGGATGGGCTGCAGCGCCCTGGGGATCACAGCGACTCCCTACGACCTTGCACCGCACCTTACAGCTGCAGTGCTACTCCAGAGCTTGTTATGGGTAGGTGTTATCTGGTACCTGGGATGCTTTGTCTATGACATTTCCACAAGATATCTTTCGGAAAAGAAATCTCTCATCCTGTCAGCTATCGCCATGCTATCTCAGGTGGGAGTAGCAGTTCTTAACAGGTTTGTGGCCAACCGAGGCTCCATGTATTCCGAGTCCATAATGACAGAGTCCCTTGCAATGCCACTGTTTGTGTTTTTTACGATCACACTGGTAAAGAGCCTTGAGAACTACAACATAAACGCCTGCATTGCGCTTGCGCTTCAGGGGATCCTGATTTCCAGTATAAGAAAGCAGATGCTCATAACCCTTTTAATGTGGGGAGCAACATCCTTTGTGCTACATCTTTTTGTAAAGAAATACAGAAGCCTTCAAAGGTTCTTTATGACTTTTGTCGCAGTTATTGCTGCGTTTGTAATGATCCAGGGTCTGGACTGCGTTTACAATCAGGCTATCCGTGGCGTGTTTACTACCCATGTGGGAAACAGCCGTGGAGGACTGGATACGGTTCTTTACACTGCAGATCCTGAGGATGCTGAGCTGTTTGAAAATGCTGACCCAGTAGAGTTTCCGGAGCTTAAAGCTCTTTTCACAAGAATTTATGATGAGTGCCAGGCAAGACAGCTGACCATCGATTACGCACCGGGATATGAGCTTGGCCCGGATTCAAACATTCTTAATTCAGACTGGGTGGCTATGGTTGATCATTATGCCCAGAGCTACGATGTGATCGGCTTTGAGATTGTCCTTCCCATATGCGATGAGTATGTGGCAGAGCATTTCCCTGAGCTTGATCAGGTCCATGCCCAGATAAAAGAAAATCAGGTGGAAGCCAAGTTGTTGAAGGTGCTGATGTTTGATCATATAGGCGACATCTTCAAGGGACAGGATAAGGGAACCTGGTACGTTTTCAGTGCAAATGTGGTGAAAGCCTTTGTTATGTCAAATGCCAATATTGCGCCAAGGATCCTGATCACGGTATCTGCAGTAATGTATGCTTTGTTTGTGGCTGCCATGATACTGATGGGCATGAGAAGGCGGCCAACATTTCTTTTGCTGGGGCTTGTTATGATCCTGGGACTTGCTATAAACTGCGTGATTACGGGCTCTATGATCTTTCCACAGCCCAGGTATATGTGCTATAGCATGGGACTCTTCTACTTGACTTTGTGTTGTGGTATACTAAGTCAGTGAAATTATGTAAAATCGAGCAAAGACTCGGCTTCGAAAGGAAAAGACTATGAGAACATACCTCGTAACAGGTGGAGCTGGATTTATTGGATCCAACTACATCAACTATATGTTTAAGAAATATGACAATGACATCCGCATCATCAACGTGGATGTGCTTACTTATGCAGGAAACCTTGAGAATCTCAAGGATGTTGAGGGCCGCGACAACTACACCTTTGTGAAGGCTGATATCTGTGATCGCGATGCTATCAACAAGATCTTTGAGGAGAATGATATCGACAGAGTTGTACATTTTGCGGCTGAAAGCCACGTGGATAGATCAATCGTAAATCCTGAGGTCTTTGTGCAGACCAACGTTCTTGGAACTGCAACAATGCTGAACGCAGCCAAGAAGGCATGGGAGCTTCCTGATGGCTCTTTTAAAGAGGGCAAGAAGTTCCTGCACGTAAGTACTGACGAGGTTTACGGTAGCTTGGATGACGATCCTAACGCGTACTTCTACGAGACTACGCCTTACGACCCACACAGCCCATACTCAGCAAGTAAGGCAAGTTCAGACATGCTGGTGAAGGCATACATGGACACCTATAAGTTCCCTGCCAACATTACCAACTGTTCAAACAACTACGGACCTTACCAGTTCCCTGAGAAGCTCATTCCTCTTATTATTCACAATGCTCTTGCAGGAAAAGACCTTCCGGTTTACGGAGACGGTAAGAACGTCCGCGACTGGCTCTATGTTGAGGACCATGCAAAGGCTATTGACATGGTTCAGGAAAAAGGCAGACTTTTCGAGACTTATAACGTTGGTGGACACAACGAGAAGCAGAATATTGAGATTGTTAAGACAATTATCGATGTCCTTCGCGAGGAGCTCGATGACTCAGATCCAAGGAAGGCTCATCTTACATACGATTTGATCAAGTACGTTACAGACAGAAAGGGACACGATCGCCGTTATGCCATCGCCCCTGACAAGATCAAGGCTGAGATCGGCTGGGAGCCTGAGACAATGTTCGCAGAGGGTATCAGAAAGACCATCAAGTGGTACTTCGATAACCAGGAGTGGATGGAACATGTAACCAGCGGTGATTACGAGAAGTACTATGAAAAAATGTACAGCAACAGATAATTAAAAGGAGATTAATCCATGAAGGGAATTATCTTAGCAGGTGGTTCAGGAACCCGTCTTTATCCGCTTACAAGGGCGATGTCCAAGCAGATGATGCCTGTTTATGACAAGCCAATGATCTATTATCCTCTGTCAACACTGATGCTGGCAGGGATCAGAGATGTTTTGATCATTTCAACCCCCCGTGATCTTCCGATGTTCGAGGAACTCTTCGGAGATGGAAGTCAGCTGGGCATGACCTTTAAATATGCAGTTCAGGAGCAGCCAAGAGGACTGGCAGATGCTTTCATAATAGGTGCAGACTTTATTGGATCTGATTCTGTTGCACTGGTGCTTGGTGACAATATCTTTTACGGCCAGAGCTTTTCTAAGCTTCTTAGAGAGGTTGCTTCCCGTGAGAGCGGTGCAACAATCTTTGGTTACTATGTTCGTGATCCTAGAGCGTATGGCGTTGTTGAGTTTGATGAGAACGGCAAAGCTATCAGCATCGAAGAGAAACCTGAGCATCCAAAGAGTAACTACGCAGTTCCGGGACTTTATTTCTACGACAACAAGGTGGTTGAGATTGCAGCAAATGTTAAGCCTTCACCAAGGGGCGAGATTGAGATCACCAGCATCAATAATGAATATTTAAACCGCGGAGAGCTCAGAGTCGAGACCATGGGCAGAGGCTTCGCATGGCTTGATACAGGCAATCACGATTCGCTTCTGGATGCATCTGACTTTGTCTGTGCTTTCCAGAAGAGGCAGGGACTATACATTTCCTGCATCGAGGAGATTGCCTATAAGCGTGGCTTCATTGATAAGGAGCAGCTCCTTAAACTTGCTGAGCCTCTTATGAAGACCGATTACGGTAAGTATTTAGTAGAAGTTGCTAATGGGCTTTGACCATGATCACTTTACGAAGTATTGTTGAGTCTAGTGAGCATGGTCGTTCTGGCGAACGCGAAGCGTGAGAGCAGAACTACCTTGTGAAACTGGACGGGAAGGTGGAAATGGACGCTAAAGTTTTTAGGATGGCATTACTTACCATCATAAGCGCCTTTATCCTGGTGCTTGTGATCATATATGCGACTAATGCAGATAAGATCAACAGCCTTTTAGGTCGTGAACAGGCAAAAGAGACTTCTGCTGTTGAAACTTCAGTTGAGGAGAGCAGCGAAGAGGTAATCTATGGGGATCAGATTGGAGACAATCTGAATGGATTTCTTTTGGATGAAGACTTTTTTGATGAGACAGAAAAGGTGCCTTCAGTGGTTGTAAGAAAGAAGACCACAACCGGAAAGAGCGAGGATACTGATCAGGATGCATCAGCTGAGGAGAGCTCAGAGCGTGACGGAACAGGAATGGCTGTAGTTGGGGAGCTCTTTAATCCTAACCCAGAGGCGACTGCAGATACTTCAGGGTATCTTACAAGCCTTCCGGAAACTCCGGCAGGTGGTTTTGGACAGTATATTCCGGCGGGACAGACTGTGACAGGAACTCAGGTTGGAACGCCATAATAATTATTAAAGGAGTAGTTTTTAGAAATGGGACAGATTACAGTAGAAACATGTGAAATTGAAGGGCTTAAGGTTATCACCCCTAAGGTTTTTGGTGATGCCAGAGGCTATTTCATGGAGACATACAACAAGAACGATTTTGTAGAAGCCGGCATAGACGTTGAGTTCGTTCAGGACAACCAGTCAGCCAGCAGCAAGGGAGTACTTCGTGGCCTTCATTTTCAGAAGACACATCCACAGGACAAGCTTGTACGCTGCATAAATGGTGAAGTATTTGATGTGGCAGTTGATCTTAGAAAGGGATCTAAGACTTTTGGAAAGTGGCATGGCGTTCTTCTTTCTGCTGAGAACAAGAAGCAGTTCTTTATTCCAAAGGGCTTTGCTCATGGTTTTTTAGTTATTTCAGATTACGCAGAATTTGCTTATAAATGTTCAGACTTTTATCATCCTGAAGATGAGGGAGGCCTTTTGTGGAATGACCCTGATATCGGCGTAGATTGGCCTATTCCGGAGGGTGTAACCCTTAACCTTTCTGACAGGGATACAAAATGGGGAGGAATCAAGGAGTTTTGATGAGCAGGTCAGAGAAATTTCCCAAGGCATTGGGCTTGGGTATTTTCTATTGTTTGGCGATCATACTGGCGCTTCTTTTGGTTTTTCATAATAACCCCCTGGCAGACCAGCATACCGAGTTTTTGAAAAAGACTTGTGGCTGTATTCTTATTGGTGTCAGCTGCATTTTAGTTTTCTTTTGGTATGACAGACTTATGGTGCTTCCTGTAGAACTTTTCAATTCCAGGAAGCTCATTAAGCGTCTTGCCATCAATGATTTCAAAAAGAGATATGCAGGTTCATACATGGGTATAGTGTGGGCACTGGCTCAGCCGGTGGTCACTGTTGTTATGTACTATATTGTCTTCGACGTGATATTTCAGGCAAGGTCTCAGGCTGTTGCTGGGGGCATAGAAGTGCCCTACGTGCTGTTTCTCACATCAGGCCTGGTACCTTGGTTTTTCTTTACTGAGGCTCTTACTAATGGCACTACTTCTTTATTGGAATACAACTACCTGGTAAAGAAGGTCCTTTTTAAGATCAGTATTCTGCCAATTATTAAGATAATAGCAGCAATGTTCATTCACGTGTTTTTCATTGGCGTTTTGATGTTGATAGCTTGCATCTATGGTTATTATCCCAATGTTTATTGGCTACAGATTATTTATTATGTGGGATGTGAATTTATCCTTGTGCTGTCATTGAGCTACGCTACTTGTTCAATAACAGTATTTTTTAGAGATCTTTTACAGATTATCAGTATTTGCTTGCAGCTTTTCCAGTGGGCAACTCCGATTTTATGGGATATTCACATAGTTCCAGACAAATATAAGTGGATCATTAAGCTTAATCCTATGACTTACATAGTAGAAGGCTACAGAAATGCAATCTTTGGAGATACATGGTTCTTCGAACATTTCTATTCATCAACCTATTTCTGGCTGTTTGTTGTGGCAGCCTTCTGCTTTGGTGCTCTAGTATTCAAGAGAAGTAAGACACATTTCGCAGACGTACTTTGATATTTACAATGAGCTCCCGGGGAGCGGATTAAATACAAGGAAACAACATGGACAACAACACTGCCATTGAGGTGAAGAACCTCACGAAAATTTATAGATTGTACGACAAACCCATGGACCGTCTCAAGGACTCACTGGGACTGGCGCGGAAGAACAGCTTTAAGGAGCACCGTGCTCTGAACAACGTGTCCCTCTCTGTTAAAAAGGGTGAGACCGTGGGTATCATCGGAACTAACGGTTCCGGAAAATCCACCATCCTGAAGATCATTACAGGAGTTCTTTCCCCTACAGAGGGAGAGGTCAACGTGGATGGCCACATTTCTGCGCTTCTTGAATTGGGTGCCGGCTTCAACATGGAGTATAACGGAATCGACAACATTTACTTAAACGGTATGATGATCGGCTTTTCTGAGGAAGAGATCACTAAGCGCCTTGACTCAATCCTTGAGTTTGCAGATATCGGCGAATATGTTTATCAACCGGTAAAGACCTATTCCAGCGGTATGTTTGTCCGCCTGGCCTTTGCCGTAGCTATCAATATTGACCCGGAGATCCTTATCGTCGATGAGGCTCTTTCCGTAGGAGACGTATTCTTCCAGGCAAAGTGCTACCACAAGTTTGAGGAATTCAAGAAGCAGGGAAAGACTATCCTCTTTGTTTCCCATGACCTTTCTTCTATCAGTAAGTACTGCGACAGGGCTGTTCTTCTGAACCAGGGTGTACTCCTTGGAGAGGGCACACCAAAGAAGATGATCGACATCTACAAGCAGGTTCTTGTTGGTCAGTATCCTCTTCCAAAAGGTGAGGGTGAGAATCTTCTTGATGACGAGGAAATCCGCAAGGCTGCTGCTGATGCTGCAGACGGCGATGGTAAGAAAAGTGGCAAAAGAGCTGATTCTAAAAAGGACAAGGCAGCAAAGACGGCCAACGAAGATAATTCCAAGGAAAGCGCTTCAGGAAAATCTGGCGACGGCGCAAAGTCAGCTGATGATGCAGCTGCCACAAATCCTGACACCCTTGAGTATGGCGATGGTGCAGCTTCCATCGTAGACTTTTTTGTTACGGATAATAAGGGAACTCGATCTAACTCCATCATCAAAGGCACAGAATTTACAGTTCACATGAAGGTGCGCTTTGACAGGGATGTAGCAGCTCCTATTTTTGCTTTCACCTTTAAGAACATTATGGGAATAGAGATCACCGGAACCAACTCCATGGTGGAGAAGGCCTTCCTGGATCCGGTGAAGGCGGGAGATATAAAAGATATTTCTTTTACCCAGAAGATGACACTTCAGGGAGGGGAGTATCTGTTAAGCTTTGGGGTAACAGGCTTCGAGCAGAACGACTTTACAGTGTACCACAGACTTTACGATGCGCTGAATGTGACAGTAGTATCCGACAAGAATACGGTTGGCTACTACGACATGGAGTCAAAATGCACAGTGGTTGATGGGAAGTGAACCGAATGAACGAGGAAATAAAGATTGGGGGCGTAAGCCTTAACTTCAAACATTACTCAGGGGTTGATCTCTACAGCGATGGTGCTATAGAGAACGACCTTCTTGATATTGTAAAAAACTATAAAAAAGAGGACTACCAGAAGGTTATCGAGGAGCGAAACAGCTGGCCGATCCTGTACCATCTCTCAGACCAGAGAGCCAATATTGTTGAGTGGATCCCAATGGACCCCAAGGCAAAGGTTCTGGAAGTGGGTTCAGGATGTGGTGCCATCACTGGAATGCTGGCTAAGAAAGCAAATACTGTTGTTGCCTGTGACCTTTCAAGGAGACGTTCTGAGATCAATGCCACACGTAACTCAGAGTGCGACAATGTCACTATTCATGTGGGTAATTTCAGGGATATCGAGCCTGACCTTCCTAAGGACTTTGACTACATTTTCCTGATCGGTGTATTCGAGTATGGACAGGGCTACATCGGAACAGACAGCCCCTACGAAAGGTTTCTTCGCATGCTTGGAAGACACCTTAAAAAGGGTGGAAGAATTGTCATTGCCATTGAGAACCGTCTGGGACTTAAGTATTTTGCCGGCTGCGCAGAGGATCACCTGGGAAGCTATTTTACAGGCATTGAAGGTTACTCCCCTGACAGCGTTGCCAAGACTTTTTCAAGAAACGGCCTCATCAACATCTTCAAGAAATGTGGCATGAATGAGTACCATTTCTACTATCCATATCCTGACTACAAGCTGATGACTCTTTTGCATTCTGATGCATATCTGCCAAAGTTTGGAGAACTTCAGGACAATGTCAGAAACTATGACAGGGACAGGATGGTTCTTTTCAATGAGAAGCACGCCTATGAGGATCTGGTGAAGGAGGGCATGTATCCTGAGTTTGCCAACTCCTTTGAGGTAATATTGGGGCCTGGATTTGATACCATCTACTCCAAGTATTCAAACGACAGGGTGGATGAGTTCAAGATAAGAACCGACATAGCAATTGACAGGGCAGGACGAAAAGTCATCAAGAAGTTTCCTCTTACAGAGGCAGCAAGGGAGCACGTTTTCAGCATCCGCGATGCATATCTTGGACTTCAGGAGAAGTTCAGGGGCGGAGACCTTGAGATCAATGACTGCCAGATAAATGAGAAGGAAGGCTGTGCAATGTTTTCCTTTGTCAATGGAGTTCCGTTGGCTTCACTTATGGACGAGTGCATCGATAAGGATGACATGGATGGCTTCAATGCCCTTTTGAATGAGTACATCAAGAGAATAGGCTACAAGCCGGATTATCCGGTTTCCGACTACGACCTTATCTTTTCAAATATTATGGTCAACGGGCCTATTTGGACTATAATAGATTATGAATGGACCTACGGTAAGTGCATTCCAGCCAAGGAACAGGTCTGGAGAGCGCTTTACTGCTATCGTCTTGAGGATCGCAAGCGTGAAAGATTTGATCCCAAGCCGGTTTATGCAAGGCTTGGTCTTACAGATAAAGAGATGAAGGTGCTCCTTGATGAGGAGTATGCCTTCCAGAAATATGTCACCGGAAATCGCAGATCCATGGTAGAGATCTGGAAGGGCATTGGCAGGAAGGTGATAGTGCCAAAAGAGCTGCAGGCCACAGCCACAGCTGCTCGCCCCGATGACTGTGTTCAGATCTATATGGACAACGGTGATGGCTACTCTGAGGATGAGTCAATTTTTCCGGAGGAGAGCTACAATGATAAAAATGAGATAGACCTTGATATCAAGGTTTCTAAGGAGTGCAGGACAGTCAGAGTTGATCCGGCTTTTGCTCCATGTATCGTCACAATACTTGATGCTACCTGGAATGGTAAACCTATTGCTGAGTCTTCCTGCAACATAGACATCCATCCGGTGAATGGAGAGTGGATCTCTGACGACACCTTTGTTTTCAATACCGAGGACCCTAACATTGAGTTTGGGCTTTCCGATAATAACCTGAGTGTTCAGGAACGTAACCATTTGGAGCTTTCTCTTTTAACCACACTGATCCCTAAGAATTCGGCAGATGCCATCGTGGAGTCAGTTCATGTGGAGGAAAAAGAGACACCTAAAAAGGGTAAAAACATCCTTGGTAAAATTGGGAGAAAGATCAAGGAAAAACGCGAGGAGCGCTTCTATAAAGACGAGGAGTGGGATTAAGGGGATATGCTGAAAGGCGTAGTTAAAGGGGCACTGACAAAGACCAGAATAACTAAATACAACAAGCAGCTTGCAGTGAAGTCTTCTGCCTATGACAAGTGGCAGCATGCTCAGGAAAAAGAGCCTGTTATCCCTGCTGAGGCGCCTGTCCAGTACGAGCCTGATGAGAATGGGGAGATGATTCCCCACAAGCTCCCAGAGCCTGTCGTTAAGGTTTTTCCCTACGGGGAGGTGTGGGAAGCTCAGGACATAAAGAAGGACGAAAATACTGTCTATCTCTTTGTAAGCCCCAAGGGCAAGCTTGTTAAAAAGGCTGCAGAAGTGGTCAAGCAGTATTTCATTGCCCACCCGGAACACAACGTAGTTTATGGCGACGAGGACGAGATTTCAAAGGGAGGAAAGTATATCCACCCATATTTCAAACCCGACTGGTCACCTGATTCATATCTTAATGCCTTTTATATAGGCAGTTTTTTCGCATGCAGGGCTAAGACCATGCATGAATCTCAAAGCGAATATGATAACGCAGTCAGAATGCTGGGCGGAACGGCTCACAAGAAGGGTTCGGTTGAACAGACAGGGCTGGAGGCATCTCTTTTGTCTGCAGATGTACTGTTCTGCATGCTGGCAATACATGAGCATGCTTTCGGCAAAAGAACCGGTCTAGAGTTCCCAATTGGTCACATAAGGGAAGTGCTGTTCCACAGGAATCCTGAGCAGGACGTATTCTACGGCAGGAGCTTCCATTCCTCAAAGCATATGCTCCTGGCACCGGCAACTGTCAGTATCATTATTCCATCCAAGGACCATCCTGAGATACTTCAGCAGTGCCTTAATTCTATAATTGAGACTACAACCGATGACAATATCAAGTATGATATCGTCGTTATTGATAATGGTTCAACGGCGGCAAACCGTGTTAAGTACGGTGTTTATGCCTCTCGTGCACCAAGGAAAAACGGTCTTACCAAGATCAACTATATTTACAAGACCCAGGATTTCAACTTCTCGGCCATGTGTAACCAGGGAGTTAAGAGCTCAAACGGTGAGTACCTCCTTTTCATGAATGATGACATCGAGTGCGTTAAGGAGGGGTGGCTTAGGGAGATGTTGTCCCAGGCCCAGCTTAAGCATGTGGGCATTGTTGGAGCAAAGCTCATTTATCCTGAGACAGATCTTATCCAGCATGCAGGAATTGCCAATGTTCGCAGGGGGCCTGTGCACAAGCTTCAGAAGATGCACGACAACAAGAACCACTACTTTGGATATAACCGTGGAATCCATAACACGATTGGTTCCACAGCAGCGTGTCTTTTAGTCAGCAGGAAAAAGTTCCTTGATATTGGGGGCTTTCCCGAGGAACTGGCAGTAGCCTTTAATGATGTGGATCTTTGCTATCTTTTCCACGAGAAGGGCTACTACAATGTGTGCTGCAATCACATTTATCTGTATCATCACGAGTCTCTGACCAGGGGGCTGGATAATCTGGATCCCAAGAAGATGGAGAGGCTTGCTGAGGAAGGCGACACACTGATG
>JAEEGL016901418.1_pt1 | contig 14938 bp, 14 predicted proteins | sample 9134231 | NCBI WGS metagenome assembly JAEEGL01 (sample SAMN16246548, study PRJNA631951) | gut metagenome | biome: gut microbiome; feature: rumen; material: fiber-attached | host: Bos | place: Iran: Karaj | collected 2018-10
GAACAATATAGAATAAAATAGTATAATTATACATTTTTTTCGCACACGCTTTTCAGAATAAAAAGGGTGTTAGGATGGTGCAATAAAAATGAGAGTTATCAATGATATATTTAAGAAAAAAATATCTAGGATAATGATGTTCGTTGTCATAGATATTATTATCTTAGGTTTCACATCAATACTAGCAGTATGGATGCGTTTTGACTTTGGTGTAATACCAAGAGAATATTTTTTAAATTCATACAGGTTTTTAATAGTAGATACAATTATTATGTTGATTGTTTTCCACATGTTTAAACTATATCGATCTGTATGGAGTTATGCTTCAGTACCAGAAATGATGAATATAATCATGGCTTGTTCAATTACTGAAGTAATATTATATTTTTACAAGCATACATTATTTAAAATATTACTTCCAAGAAGTGTATTCTTAATTCATTTATTATTATTCGCTGCTTTTGTAATATTAGCAAGATTCTCATACCGTATTTTTAGGTCTCTATTAATTTCTTTTGAATCAAACTTAAAGAAAAGACCGACTATGATAATCGGTGCTGGTGAAGCAGGAAGATTATTAATTGATGAAATCTTACGTAATCAAAAACTATATAATACTAAAATAGAATGTATTATCGATGATGACAGACAAAAAACAGGAGTTTTCTTACGTGGTATTCCAATAGTTGGAACAAGAAGAAACATAGTAGAAATGGTTGATAAATATGAAGTAGAAGATATAATCATTGCCATTCCATCTGCCCCAAAAGAAACAATATCTGAAATAGTTGAAGAATGTCAAAAGACAAATTGTCATATTAAAATTCTTCCATCTATTTACTTATCAATTAATGATGAAAATAAAAGTCCAGTTGCTAGTGTTAGACCTTTATCATATGAAGACTTCTTAGGTAGAGATCAAATCGTAGTTGATACTACTGAAATAGCAAGTAATATTAAAGATAAAGTAATTTTAGTAACAGGTGGTGGCGGATCTATTGGTTCAGAATTATGTAGACAAATTGCTAAATGTGAACCAAAATCTTTAATAATATTTGATATTTATGAAAATAATGCTTATGACATTCAACAAGAATTGTTTAGAAATTATCCAAATCTAGATTTACATACCATAATCGGTTCAGTAAGAGATTATGATAGATTAGAAAAAGTCTTTAAAGATTTTAGACCAAATCAAGTCTTCCATGCAGCTGCTCACAAGCATGTTCCGCTAATGGAAGTTAGTCCTAATGAAGCAATTAAGAATAATTGCTTAGGGACATTAAATGCTTGTAAGTTGGCAGACAAATACAAAGTAGAAAGATTTGTTCTTATCTCTACAGATAAAGCTGTAAGACCTACAAATGTTATGGGCGCTTCTAAACGTATTTGTGAAATGATAATGCAAACATATGACAAAATGTCAGAAAATACAGATTATGTTGCAGTTCGTTTTGGTAACGTACTTGGATCAAACGGTTCAGTAATACCATTGTTCTTAAAGCAAATCGAAAATGGTGGACCAGTAACAGTAACTCATAAAAAGATGAGAAGATTCTTTATGACTATACCTGAAGCTGTATCACTTGTTCTTCAAGCTAGTGTATATGCTGAAGGTGGAGAAATCTTCGTCTTAGATATGGGTGAACCAGTACTAATCTATGACTTGGCTAAAAAATTAATTAGATATAAAGGTTACGAACCAGATGTAGATATTAAAATCGAAATCACTGGCTTAAGACCTGGTGAAAAACTATATGAAGAAATCTTAATGGATGAAGAAGGATTAAAAGAAACACCAAATAAATTAATCCACATTGGACGTCCAATAAAAATAGAAGATGACTTCTTAGAGAAGTTAGATAAATTAATTAAAACAGCATATGAAAACAAGGATGATATCAAAGATAAAGTAGCTGAAATGGTTACAACATATACTGTTGACAAAGAAAGAGTGGGGAAATAAAAATGGCAAGAGAATTTACTCCATTTGAGAAAAAAGTATGGTTGGCTACACCAACTATGCATAATGGTGAAGAAATGAAATGGGTTCAAAAAGCCTATGATGATAACTGGATGACTACAGCTGGTGAAAATATTAATGAAGTAGAAAAGCAAATAGCAGAAAAGGTTGGAGTTAACTATGCGGTTGGACTAGCAAGTGGAACTTCGGCATTACACTTGGCAGTAAAACTTGCTGGTGTAAAACCTGGCGATAAAGTATTCTGCTCAGACATGACATTCGCTGCAACTGTAAATCCAGTTGTATATGAAGGCGGAGTACCAGTATTTATTGATACTGAATACGATACTTGGAATATGGATCCAGTAGCATTAGAAAAAGCGTTTGAATTATATCCAGAAGTAAAAGTGGTTGTAGTTGCTCACCTTTATGGTACACCTGGTAAAGTAGATGAAATAAAAGCAATATGTGATAAACATAATGCAGTTATTATTGAAGACGCTGCTGAAAGTTTGGGTGCAACATACAAAGGTAAACAAACTGGAACATTTGGTAAATATAATTGTATTTCATTTAATGGTAATAAAATTATTACTGGATCATCTGGAGGAATGCTTCTAACAGATGATTTAGATGCAGCTAACAAAGCTAGAAAGTGGTCAACACAATCTAGAGAAAATGCTCCTTGGTATCAACACGAAGAGGTTGGTTACAACTATCGTATGAGCAATGTAATTGCTGGTGTTGTAAGAGGACAAATACCACATCTAGAAGAACATATAGCACAAAAGAAAGCAATTTATGAAAGATATAAAGAAGGATTCAAAGACTTACCAGTTAAGATGAATACAATAGATTTTGCAAATAGTGAACCAAACTATTGGTTAAGTTGCATGATTATAGATAAAGAAGCTATGGCAAAACAAGTAAGAGGTGAACAAGACACGCTTTATAGACACGAAAGCGGAAAGTCTTGTCCAAGTGAAATACTTGAAACATTAGCCAAGTATAATGCAGAAGGAAGACCTATATGGAAACCAATGCACATGCAACCAATATATAGAATGAATCCGTTTGTAACTAGAGAAGGTAATGGTAGAGCACAAACTAATGCCTACATTAATGGTGGTTACTATGGAAAAGATGGTTTACCATTAGACGTTGGTATGGACATTTTCGAGAGGGGTTTATGTCTACCAAGTGATAACAAAATGACTAAAGAAGATCAAGATAAGGTAATAGAAATTATTAAAAGTTGTTTTGAATAATAAAAACTTGCTCTAAGGCAAGTTTTTTCTTCTTTAAAAACTAGTAATAATACCAATAAATTGATATAATAAAATAAGAATAATAAGAAGAAAAAATAAGTGTTTTATTTAGATACAAAAAGAATATTCATAGGTGATTTAAATGGGAAAAAAAGTAATAATAATTGGCGCAAGCGGACACGGAAAAGTTGTTGCAGATATAATTATTAAGTCTGGAAACGAAATAGCAGGTTTCCTTGATGACAGTAAAACAATAGGAGAAGATTTTTGTGGATATCCTATTTTAGGAAAAAGTAGTGATTACTATAAATATAAAAACGACTGTGAATTTGTCATTGCCATAGGAAATGCAGATGTAAGAGAGAAAATATCGAATGATTATAAAGATGTAAAATGGCATACACCAATTCATCCTAAATCTGTTATTTCATCTATTGACGTTAGTATTGGTGAAGGCACTGTTGTTATGGCAAATGCCGTTATTAATTCTGGCGCAAAGATAGGGAATCATTGCATAGTTAACACCGGTTCAATAGTTGAACACGATAATATTATAGGTGATTTTGTTCATGTTTCCGTTGGATCTAAACTTGCTGGTAATGTACATGTCGGAAGAAAGACTTGGATTGGAATTGGAGCAACTGTAAAGAATAATATTGAAATATGTGACAACTGCATGATCGGTGCTGGCGCCGTCGTTGTAAAAGACATCAAAGAAGAAGGGACTTATATTGGAATCCCAGCAAAAAAATTAATAAAGAAAATGGATTAAGGAGAAAGACTTATATGAAAGTATTAGTAATTGCACCACATCCAGATGATGAAATAATTGGAGTAGGTGGCACTATAGCAAAAAGGGCAAAAGAAGGCCATGAAGTATATGTTTGTGTTGTAACAAAAGGAATGCAACCATTATTTGACGATATTTTTATTGAACAAGGAAGAAAAGAATGCGTTCAAGCAGATAAAACATTGGGCGTAAAAGAAACCATATTCCTTGACCTGCCTGCTGTTATGCTTGAAACAGTGCCAAGATATGAATTAAATGGAAAAATTTCAGAAGTTATTCAAAGAATAGAACCAGATGAAGTTTATATTCCTCATAGAGGAGATATGCAAATAGATCATCAGATGATAACAGATGCAGCAATGGTTGCTGTGAGACCAAAATATAAACACGTTATTTCAAGAGTATATGCATATGAGACATTATCAGAAACTGGATGGAATATTCCCAATGTTGTTAATGAATTTATACCAACAGTATACGAAGATATTACTGATTATTTAGATATAAAACTAAAAGCTATGTCAATTTTTCAATCTCAATTATCACCATTCCCAGCCGCGCGTTCAATAGGGGCAATAGAAGCTTTAGCAAAATTTAGAGGAGCAACAGTAAATAAACAAGCAGCAGAGTCTTTTTCTCTAATTAGAGAAATTAAATAAGCGGTGAAACATAATGTATAAAAGATTAATAAAAAGACCATTGGGATTAATTCTTTCAACAATATTATTCATAGTATTGTTACCAGTGTTTATTGTTCTTTATTTGTTAGTGCTATTATTTATTGGAAAACCGGTTTTTTTCAAACAAGAAAGAACAACAATTAATAAAAAAACATTTCAAATTATCAAATTTAGAACTATGACAAATGCTAAAGATGATAAAGGCAATTTATTATCTGATGATAAAAGACTTACAAAATTTGGACATTTTCTAAGAACAACTTCGTTGGATGAATTACCAGAATTGTTGAATATTATTAAAGGAGATATGTCATTTATTGGGCCAAGACCGTTACCTACTTCTTATATGAGTTATTATAAGGAAGAAGAGATGGCAAGGTTTGAGGTAAGAGGAGGACTTGTTCCACCTGATTCTATAGACAAAAAAGCAGTTATATCATGGGATAAACAATTTGAATATGAAAAGGATTATGGAAAAAACGTTACTTTTATCAAAGATTTAATGATATTCTTTGGAGTCTTTAGAATTATATTTCAAAGAAATAAAACAGATTATGGAAGTTTCGTAAGACAACCCCTAAATGTTGAAAGAAAAGAAATGGCAAAAAAGGAGAATTAATATGTTGAATATTGAAAAAGCAAAATTATTACTAAACAATTATAATACATCCTTTTATGTATTTGAAGAGGAAGAATTTAGGGACAATTATCTAGATTTACTAAATACTTTTAGAAGTGTTTATGCAAACTATAATATTGCTTACTCATATAAAACAAACTATACACCTTACATTTGCAAGTGTGTTAAAGATCTTGGAGGATTAGCAGAAGTTGTTTCTGATATGGAATATAATCTAGCAAAGAAGCTTGGATATGATAATTCAAAAATCATTTACAATGGTCCAGTAAAAGGGAAAAAATTAGAAGAACATATTTTAAATGGTGGAATTTCAAACATTGACAATATTGATGAGGCAAGAAGAATTATTGATATTGCATCAAAAAATCCAAATATAACTATTAAAGTTGGAATTAGAGTAAATTCTGATATTGGAGCCGGATACACATCAAGGTTCGGACTAGAATTAGACTCTAATGAATTCAAAGAAACTATAGATTTGATAAATAGTACTAGTAATGTTCATCTTGTTGGATTTCATTGTCATGTAAGTAGAGCAAGAAATCTTGAGGCATGGAAAAAAAGAATTGATAATCTTTTATATGCTGCTGACAAATATATAAATGGTGTACCAGAATTCATAGATGTCGGTAGTGGTATGTTTGGAAAGATGGATCCGTTTCTATCAGCACAATTTGGTAATAATATACCTACATATATTGATTACGCAACAGTCGTAGCTGGGACTATGGAGAAACATTATAGTCATAGCGAAAAGAAACCGTTGTTATTAACTGAACCTGGTACTACAATAATTGCAAACTATATGTCTTTAATTACTAAAGTAATTCAAAAGAAAAAGATTAACAATCAAGTATTTGCGACATTGGATTCAAGTTTTTATAACGCAGGAGATGTTTGTTTGGTTAAACAATTGCCTCATTACGTATTAGATAATGAATACAATTTAAAAAAGCCAGAAAACAGCAACAATTGTAATGTATCTGTAATGGGATACACTTGCTTAGAGCAAGATTGTTTTGCAAAAGAATTTGATACAAATTTAGAGGTTGATGACATAGTAATATTTGGAAACGTTGGTGGATATTCAATCGTTAGTAAACCACCATTTATACAACCTAATGTACCAGTTTATGTAATTCGAAATGATAATGAAATAATAGAAATTAAAAGACAAGAAACATATGACGATGTTTTTAAAACTTTTGTTTTGGAAGGGGTGTAAAAAATGAGAGATTTAACGGTATTAATATCTGCTAGCGGATCTCCATCAATACCAGGAATAGTAGACTGTTTTAAAAAGAACGGAGAAAGAAATATTCGTGTAGTTGGTGTTGATATGTGTGAAGAACCAACAGCAAAATACTTAGTTGATTCCTTTTATAAAGTGCCACCTGTATCAGATCCAAACTATGTTGATATCATATTAGATATTTGTCAAAAGGAAAAAGTTGATATTTATTTTCCTAATATCTCTTTGGAGGTTTCTAAGACAATAAATAATAAAGAAAAATTTGATGAATTGGGAATTAAGATAGCTATTTCAAACTTACATTCAATAGAAATAGCTAATAATAAATTATCTACTTATAAGTTTTTAAAAGAAAACGAAATAGATGTTCCATCTTTTTATCCTGTTGAATCAGTTGATGATTTTATAAGAGGCTGCAAGGAAATGGGATATCCTAACAAAGCACTATGTCTAAAAATTGTAGATGGTAGTGGAAGTAGAGGAGTAAGAATAATTGATTCTACTAAATCGAGATATGACATTTTTGTTAATGAAAAACCAAATACTTTTTACACTTCATACGAAGACATGATTAGTATTCTAAAAGAAGCAACAGAATTTCATACAATGATGTTGGTAGAATATATGCCTGGTCCAGAATACACTGTTGATCTTTTAGCAGATAAAGGAAAAGTTCAATATATTGTAGGTAGAGAAAACGTAGTTAGTTTAATGAGCATCGCTCAGGAAAGTGTATTAAAGTGTGATTCAGAAGCATACGAAATATGTAAAAAAATAGTTGAACTCTTAAAAATGGATGGAAATATTGGTTTTGATTTTATGCGTGATACTAATGGAAAAGCACGATTGATGGATATAAATCCTAGAATAACTGCCACAGTATCAGTAATAGCAGCTGGTGGAGTAAACTTACCATATCTAAGAGTTAAACAACTATTAGGAGAAGAATTACCAAAAGTTGAACCAAAATATGGAACCTTTTTAAAAAGAAGATATGGCGAAATATATACAGATAAAGATGGAAATAGAATAGACATTTAGAAACGAAGTGAATAAAATGATACTTATTAAAATATTATTTTTTATATCTGCTTTTGTAATTTTTAATGCAATGATTGGATATCCATTATTCTTAATCATAATAGATAAAATATTAAAGAAACCAGAAATAAAGAAAGACTACAATTATGAACCAACAGTTACGGTTTTAGTTGTAGCTCACAATGAGGAAAAAGTAATAAAAAATAAACTGGAGAATTTAATTGGTATTAATTATCCAAAAGATAAATACGAAATAGTAGTTACATCTGATTTTTCAACCGATAAAACAAATGATATAGTTGAAGAGTTTATTAAAAAGAATAAGAAAAATAATATAAAATTACACAAGACTATTAAGCATGGTGGAAAAACAAATGCGCAAAATGAAGCCCAAAAAAAGATTGATTCAGAACTAATAATAATGACGGATGCTAATTGCTATTTCGATAAAAATGCAGTTAGAGAAATAGCTGCTTGCTTCAAAGACCCAAATGTTGGATATGTATGTGGAGCAACTGTGTACACTAATAAAAATGTCAATGATACAGCAGATTCTGAAAATACATATTGGGATTTTGATTCAAAATGTAGAGATATAGAAAGCAGAATTCAAACAATTACAGCTGGAGATGGAAATATATATGCATGCAGAACAAAAGAATACAAAGATGTTTCATTAATAGAGTGCCATGACAGCAGTTTTCCAGTACTGTTTGCTTTAGACAAAAAAAGAGCACTTTTTGATCCAAAATCACTAGCATTCGAGAAAGCAGGAGAATCTGATGCGGATGAATACAAAAGAAAGGTTAGAATGAACCGAAACATATTGCACAACATTCTACCATCTTTCAAAATTTTAAATATATTTAAATATAAGTGGTTTTCTGTATTCTATTTTGGACACAGAACATGTAGATATTTATTATGGTTAGCGCATATTATAGTGTTATTATGTAGTTTGATTTTGACAATTCAAGAAGGAATGTTGTGGAGTATTATTTTACTTTTACAATTATTATTCTATCTAATTTCTATATTTGCAAAAATGTCAAAAACTAATAACAAATTATTTAAGATGATGTCATATTATTCTATGACAATAATTGCTCAAATAAACGGTGTTCTAAATATTTTAACTGGTAAGAGCAAACCAACGTGGGCAAAAGCTGAATCTACAAGATAGGAGGAGCAAAAATGCGCGTAGAAGTATTACTTTCCACTATGTATCAAACAAATTTTGATATTGTAGAAAAATGCAATATTAAATCCGACGCAATTATTATTAATCAATGTGATGAAGAAAAAATAGAAACAAAAAAATATCCTTTTGGTACAATTAAAATGATCTACTCAAAAAAAAGAGGTCTTTCTAATAGCAGAAATTTAGCATTGAAAAATGCGAGCGGGGATATTTGCATTTTGTGTGATGACGACATTGTATATTATGATAATTATGTTTCAATAATTAAGGAAGCATTTAACAAGAACAAAGAAGCAGATTTAATAGTATTCAATGTGAAGAGTATGAACACAAATGCTAGAAAGCAAGAAAAACTTTTTAAAAAAGCAAAAAAAATACCATTCTATAAATCATATAGTAGTGTTCATATTGCATTTAAACTTAAATCAATAATCAATAATAATATATTATTTAATACCGATTTCGGTGCAGGCTCAGGTGTGTATTCATTTGCAGAAGATTCATTGTTTTTCAATGAAGTTCACAAGAAGAAACTTTTGTCATTAGTGTACCCGGCTATTATTGCAAAATTATATACTGAAAAGTCATCTTGGTTTAAAGGATATGATGAGAAGTATTTTTATGATTTGGGTGCATTCATTGCTGCTGGTTATGGAAAATATAAGCATATAGTAAAATGGTACTATCCAATAAGACTTTTTAAGCAAAAAAACCTTAATATTAGAAAAAAGATGTATTACATAAATGCTGGAATATCAAACTATAGGCATAAAAAGACTTATAACGATTTTATATTAAAGGAGGGGAAAAAATGAAAGAAAAAAAAGCAGATAATATGAGAATAACATGTTTATTTCTAATGTTACTCATTTATCCAATAAATAATTTATTAATTAATTATCTGCCGATTTATTACCCTGGTTTACCTAATAATATAACCATTTATTTGTACATTGTTGTATTTATATATTTTTTGTTTTCGCTATTTATAGTTGGAATTAAAAAAAAGGATGTACTATATTTAATCATTATTTACCTTTTTTATTTCTTAATGTATTTAAAATCAAATTATTATTCAAAACTAGAATTTGAAACAAATTCAATGAAACTAATTTATTTTTATTTTATACCAGCATCCATTTTCATGATTTCTCATATTAAAGATTGGAATTTATTCTTTCGTAATAAAAAAATATTATTTGTCTCAGATTTTATAGTAATAATAACTACTATAACTAAATTATTTTTAAATGATAACACAGATTATATGATTTTTTCTTATGCTATGTTACCGTTTTGGACATTTATACTTGTTTCTGGGATATCGATAAACAATAAAAAACAATTGCTTTTCGTACCAATTATACTATTTGATTCATTTGTATTTGGAAGTCGTGGAGCTTTACTATGGTTACTAATATGCGGTGTTTCTTTATATTCTTATGAGTTATTTAAATCTTTTAATGATCAAAAAAAAGTAGTAAAAAAAATATTTTTCTTACCTTTAATAATAGGCTTGGGTTTGATTATAGCAACAGTATTTTTGCCACAAATAATAAAATCTCAATCGTTTAATTCATCATATATAGTCAGAAGAATCAATATGGGAGGGAACCTATTAGAAAGCGAAGCTAGAATAGATATTATGGAAATATGCTTTGAGAAACTTAAAAATATGGGGTTTTCCATTTATGGTTTGTTTTATGATAGGAGTTTTTTACCAAAAGGAAGATATTCACACAGTATTATTATTGAAACGTTACTATCCTTTGGATGGATTATTGGAACAGCATTTTTATACTTCTTAGTAAGGATAATAATAAAATCGTTTAATAAAAATGAAGATATAAATAAAATAGCATCTATTTATTTCGTATGTTCTTTATTTTTGAGATACTTTGTTTCTGGTAGCGCATACGGAGAGGGTAACTTTATTATATTTTTAGCAAGTATAATATCATTATGTAGATGTAGAAAGATGATTAACTATAAGGATATAATTAATTGAAGAAGGGATCAAAATGATTAAAAAAGAAAACAATGAACCGATGGTAAGCATAATTATACCTACATATGGAGGTAATTGTTCATTAAAAAGGGCAATAGATTCGGTGTTGAAACAAGATTATAGTAATTTCAATATTATAGTCGTTGACGATAATAATCCAGATACAATTGGACGAATAAATACTGAAACGATTATGGAAGAGTATAAAAGCAATAAAAAAGTGTTATATATAAAGCACGATTATAATAAAAATGGATCGGCAGCGAGAAACACTGGTGTAAGTTATAGCAAGGCAAAGTACTTATGTCTTCTAGATGATGATGATGAATTTTTGAAAGATAGGATTAGAAAACAAGTGCTTTTTTTGGAGAATAATAGCGATTACAAGTCTTGTTATTGTTGGAGAAAACAAAATGGCAAAGAAATATGTGGTACTTTCGAAGGAGATTTAACTAAACAATTATTGGATTTATCTTTTTCACCTACAACATCTGCTATTATGTTGACTCGTGATAGTTATAATGCTATAGGTGGTTTTGACGAAAGCTATAGGAGACATCAAGATTATGAGTTCTTATTGAGATATTTTAAAAAATACAAAATGGGTGTAGTAAAAGAAATACTACTGGATTTTATAGGAAATGACGTAAATAATCAGCTTAAAGGAAAAAAACTATATGATTTAAAACGTACTTTCTTCAAGCAATTTAACCAAGAAATTGAAGATATTGATAAAAGGGACAAGGGATTCAAAAAAAGAGTATATGCAGCTCATTTTTCGGAAACGTGTAAAGAACTATTAAGATATGGAAATTTTTGGCTAGCTGTCAAAACGTATTTTATATATGGAATAAAAGGTGGATTATTGTTCTGGAAATTATTCTTTATGAAAATTGGTCGAGGTATAAAGAAGAAAATTAAGAATCAAAACAAGTAACTACTTAACTATAATGTTTTAATAAGGAGGTAATAATATGAATAGTAGAAAAAAAGATTTGGCAAAAAACACAATAATTCTAACTATAGGAAAATTTTTGCCAAAATTAATATCTATTCTGATTATTCCTATAATTACAGCCAAATTAACGAAAGCAGAATATGGTACCTATGATTTAATTACTACAATAGTTGCTCTATTACTACCAACAGTAACATTGCAATTACCATCAGCTGCTTTTAGATTCCTTATTGACTATAGAGGTGATGAAGAAAGAACAAAAAAAGTTATTTCCAATATTACAATCACAACTATCTTTATTTCCTCAATAGTTTGCGTAATTATGTTCCTTGTTTTATGGAAATTACAAATAATAACAAGGATTCTTATTTGTTTATATTTTTTATTAGATATATCATATTTTGTTACATCGCAAATTTGTAGAGGATTATCATATAATAAGTATTATTCAATAAGCTCAATTCTCTTTTCAATGATTAATTTAGTAGTTATATTTATTTCTTTAAACATTAATAATTATGGACTTAATGGGGTTTTGATGGCACTATGCTTTGCATATGCAATTTCAATCATTTATATAATTAGAAGGACAAAATTAGTAAAATATATTAACATTAACCTATTAGAAAAAAAGGAATGTTTAAAATACATAAAATATTCTTGGCCAATGATTCCAAATAATTTATCTGCATGGGTCTTAAATGTGTCGGACAGATTAGTAATTAATCATTTTTTAGGAATAGAAATGACAGCAGTATATGCAGTAGCTAATAAAATTCCAAATATTTTATCAATTTTTCAAGAAGTATTCAACTTGGCTTGGCAAGAAAACGCCTCAATAAGTGTAAAAGATTCTGGTGTTGATAAGTATTATTCTGATATGTTTTCGTTAGTATTTAATGTTATGATTGGAGGAACTGCTTTATTGATTGGATTTACTCCTGTTATTTTTAAATTGTTAATAAAAGGAGATTATCAATCAGCATATGCAGAAATGCCTATATTAATATTTGCTATGCTTTTTTGTTGCCTTTCTTCCTTCTTGGGAGGAATATATATAGCTCACAAAAAAACAAAGGAATTGGGACTTTCTACCTTAGTAGTTAGTATAATTAATATAACGGTTGATTTGTTATTAATTAAGCATATTGGAATCACTGCTGGTTCTGTTTCAACATTGATTTCATACATGTTGTTATATATATATAGATTAAAAAATATAAACGGATTTCAAAAGATGAAATACGATTTAGGCAAACAACTAATATGCTTTGTGATTGTTATAGGAATGTTGTTATTAAGTTTTGTTAACACGTATAATCTTAATATCACAAACGCAGTAATTTCACTTGTTTTTGCTATAGTGATTAATTACAAACTTTTAAAAAAAATAATAATAATTGCAAGAAAGAAGGTAAGATTGTGAAAACAATTAAAGTTTGTTATTCAGATGTCAACAATATGGGAGATAGATTGAATAAAGATATGATAGAAAAAGTATTTAATTGTAGAGTCAAACGATCATCACATTATAATGCTGATATAATTGCAATCGGAAGTGGATTGGGTACTTATTTATACGGTACATCAATAGTAGAAAATATAAAGAAAAAAATAGTGGGACTTTTAATACCTAAAGTAAATGTATGGGGTACTGGTTTTATTAATTATCCAACAAAGGAAGAAACATTTTATAAAAGAAACATCAGAATCTTGGCTGTTAGAGGTGAGTTGACAAGAAAAAGAATCGAAAAAATTCTTAATAAAGAAATAAAAGTACCGACGGCTGACGGTGGTCTTTTAGCATCATTCTTATTAAGTGAAAAACCACAAAAGAGATACTCGATAGGGATTATTCCCCATTTTAGAGAAAAAGATAATCCTTGTTTTAAAGAGTTATTAAAAAAATTTGAAAATTCTACAATAATTGATGTTCAAGACACACCATACAATGTTACTAAAAAAATAGCAGAATGTGAATGTGTTATTTCTAGTAGTCTTCATGGACTGATAATATCAGATAGTTTGGGAATACCAAATGCTCATTTGGTTGTTTCAAATAAACTATTGGGCGATGGATACAAATTTGATGATTATTATTCTTGCTATGGTCTAAAACATGATTTTATAAAGAAAGAAGAACTATCTAAAGTAACAACTGATTTTATAAAAAGAAACTACAAAGTTCCGAAAAAAATGGTTGAGGAAAAGAAAAAGCAATTAATTGATGTTTTCCCATATAAGTAAGGAAGAGGTTTAAAATGCTATTTAATATAAAAAAAATGTTTATAAGAATATTTGATAATAAGTATTATAACAACGATTCATTCACAAAGTATTTAAGGAAGAATAACATTACTATAGGAAAAAACACTTATTTTTTTAATCCCAAAAGTACTACCATAGATATCAATAATGGTAAGTTCATAGAGATAGGAAATAATTGTAAAATAAGCAAGGGTGTCGTTATTTTAGCACATGATTATAGTTATTCGGTATTAAGACCGGTTTACAATGATATTCCTAAAAAAGCTGGTGAAACGATTATAGGAGATAATGTTTTTATTGGTATTAATTCAATTATTCTAATGGGAAGTAAAATAGGTAATAACGTTATTATAGGTGCTGGATCAGTAGTATCGGGAACAATACCGAATAATGAAGTTTGGTGCGGTAATCCTGCAAAATTTATATGCACGCTTGATGATTATTATAAAAAATGTAAAAATAGATTTGAAGAAAATGCCTTTTTAACTGTAAGAAAATATAGAGAAAAAATGAAACGCAATCCAACAATTGAAGAATTACATTTTTTCAGTTTATTATTTCTAAATAATGATACTTCATTAAACAATAAAGAATATTATAGAAAAATGAGTTTTAATGGTGACGATCCAGAAGAAAAAAACAAAACATGTATGAGTTATAAGAGTAAATATAATAATTATAAAGATTTCATAGAACACTATGAAAAATATATGAAGAAGAGATAAAATGCTAACATAGCAATTAAAAACTTTTGGAAAGGAAGATAATAATATGAAAATAGCAGTAGCAGGTACTGGGTATGTTGGTCTTTCTCTAGCCACATTACTTAGTCAAAAAAATGAGGTTGTAGCACTTGATGTTATACCTGA
>JAEEGL017177349.1_pt1 | contig 14938 bp, 13 predicted proteins | sample 9134231 | NCBI WGS metagenome assembly JAEEGL01 (sample SAMN16246548, study PRJNA631951) | gut metagenome | biome: gut microbiome; feature: rumen; material: fiber-attached | host: Bos | place: Iran: Karaj | collected 2018-10
GGCAAGGGGTCGTCAAAACTTTCCAAAGGCAGGTCAAAAGCCGTGGAAGGCATACGAACACCCTCCATACAAGCCATATCAATAGCTGGCATTTGCGCCAACAGATCTATAAGTGCCCTTGAAGTGCCGCTACTGAACCAATAGTCCCTAAGCTTGTGCGAATTAAGAGCGTTAACGATACTAAACGGATTATAGATGTCGGTCAGTGCTTCACTAAAATGATAGCCGTCATACATCTGTTTCAGTTCAGCAAGCATATCGTTGTATTCCTTTCCTGCTTTTTCGGCCATTTGCTCTATGTCAAGTCGCAACTGTGTGGTGAGTTCTTCTTCACTGATGCCACAGATACTATCGTATTCATCTGTCATCGAGATGTTGTTCAGTTGGTTGAGCTTGCTGAAAATGCCCATCTGCGAGAACTTCGAGATGCCTGTGACGAAGACGAACTGCAGGTGGTCGTCCATCTCCTTGAGCGGGCCGAAGAGGTTTTGGAACCGTTGTCGCGCCAAATCCGTTTTTTCCTTGTCGCCTATACTATGCAGGATAAAGTTGTCATACTCGTCAACGATAACGACAGCACGCCGACCGGTTTGCTCGTGGGTAAAGCGGAGCAAATCCTGCATTCGGAGATTGGTATCTGTTACGCTTGGCGTTATTCCATATTGCGTTTCATAGCGTCTGAGCGTACTATCTATCAACCTATCAAGCTGATCGATGGTGCGCAAATCGCCGGCACTGAAGTCGAACCGCAGCACAGGATGTTTTTCCCAACGCCAGTTGGTGTTGGCGATAAACAATTGTGGTTGCTCTATCCCGTCTTCTGTCGTAAACGTCTCGAAGAGCTCACGACGTCCTTCGAAAACCGCAGCCAACGTGGAACACAATAACGACTTGCCAAACCTGCGCGGACGGCTTAGGAAATAAGGCTTGCCTTCGCTAATCATCTTATAGATGAGCGGAGTCTTGTCGATATAGATGTACCCGTCGCGGCGAATGGTCTCGAAGCTTTGAATGCCGACGGGATATTTACGGAGCTTCATTTAGCCTTTTGCAAAATCGGTCAAATAATCGAATCTTGGCGTTAAAACACCGTCTTTCAGAATCATTATTCTGTTATTGCTTGCTTAATTTCGTCAATTGTAACATTCTCTTTTCCTAACAGATACTGGATTGTTCTTGCACCAGATTTCAAATCCTTATTCAACAAAGCAGATGCAAGAGAAGCGATACCTTCTTGGATGGAAGTGTCAACTCCCACTAGTTTTGCAACGGAAATATACAATCCCAATCCCATCGGAACATCCTCAAGCAGGTAGCGGTGGTTGATGAAGGACGGTCCTTTGTTACTAGAGTCAGCAAACGACCGAAATACCGCCATAGCATCAATATTCAAATCTTCTTCATTGCGCCACTTTGCCGCTTCGAAATAGTCCAAAGGTTCACAATCGAAAGCTTGCAACACCTTGTTCTTCTCAACATCAAAAGCTTTGATCACATTAACTACAGAAGGCGTAAAAGCCTCGCGGTACATCCAAAACTCACCATTGCTGTATTCAATACGAGAGGCCGAGAAAAGAATGCCTATCGGATGAACAATCATATTGGGGTTGTGAAATGCTGATTCAAGAATATGTTTGCGGGAGTACTTAGTGTTGTCAAAGCATTTTGAAAGCATGTCAAGGACTTCTTGTGTCTTGGCAACAGGAAGTACCGAAATGGCATTACGAGGATTGTAGAAGGAAATCCTCACATATTCATTATTGACAATACGGCCATTGTATGCCGTTGTTTCCCATTCGCTATAAGTTACATCCTTATTAATATATTTCTTAAAAATCAAACTGCCCATATAACCAGGCACAAGGATTATAGTTTGACCATCCCTAACATGAGGAGCTATCAATTGGGCAACAAACTCATGCTGAAGTGTTGTCGTAGTCACCATAATCACGTCTCCGAATTTGATAGCATCTTTAACATCACGGGTAATCATAGCAGGTTTTACAACATATTCCCTACCATTGCCCTGAATAGTGTCGTCCTTAACTTTGAAGCTTTTTTCTTCTTGAATAATGTCGAAATATCTTCCATTGGTATTGGAAGTCTTCAATAAAGCTACCTTGTGGCCTTTTTCGTATAATTTGGCGGCATGTATAAGGCCTGAATTGCCACAACCGATGATAGTAAATTTCATATTGTTAATTTTGTTATTTACTAATGTTATTTTACTAAATCAAAGCACCACGGAGTTATCTACCCAGGTCTTGTTTTCATTGATGATACTTTTTTATATTCTTTATGAATTGCTATTGGCCAAACATTTTATTCCAAACTAATACCACAATATTCCTTGATCAAACCATATATTTTCTTCTTAGCACCAGTTTTGTAACGGGTTTGCATCATATCCATATCTGGACCATAGTTTCCTTCTATAAACTCAACCTCTCCGTGATTGTTAACAACCACATCCCAACCGGTAATTGGATTTTCTGTCAGTTTTGCTGCCTCACAACAAGTTTCAACAACATTGTTCCACTTGGGAATCTTGAAACCTTTGAAAGTAATGCCACTATCAGGATGTATGACAAACCTTTCACCGCTGGTATTAGCTCCATCTGTTTCAACAACACCTTCATTAACATTGATTTGCGCAGAAACTCCTCCTTGATGTGAGTTGTCAACAACACTTCCACCAACACCCGTACGGAATACTCCACTGAACACACAGGCTTTTTCTTGATTCGAAATTGTAACTACCCTAATCGTATTTAAGCTCTGAGGATGAAATGCTTTCAACTCATCGCATGCCTCAATACATTGTTCAACCAATGTCCTGTTTTTCACACAAGTCTCAAACAATTCTCTGTCACCATCATGATTTTCGTTTTTATAAGTCTTAAAGATACCTTTCCCTAATTTTCCATCACATGGTTTGACAATGCAATCATAGTTAGAAACCATTTGTTCAAAATCCTCAAATGTGGATTCCGGAGCATACAACCATTTTCTATGGATATATTTGTCAAAAGTCTTTAAAAATTTTGTTTTATTGCGAAACACTGACTTTGCAGTACCTGGAGTATATCTCCAATAAAAATACGCCATTTTCAATCTAGAGATATACTCTTCCCTTTCTTCTTCCGACTTCTTGTAAAATTCATACTGATTTGCGTATTCTGAATACGAAACCCAATGCTTTTCCAACGCTTGTCTGTAATCGTCAAAAGTTCCTAATGATGGACCTGTTTCAAATTGTTTTTTCGCTTCGGCAAGATACCCCTTTTTCATAGACCGAGCATGTAGATCAGCGTATATTCTTTGCCCCCCAAAAAAATTAACCAGTTTATTACCAAATGGAGAATAAACAATATTACACACAATTGTTTCTATAGACCTGTTCATCTTTTATTTAATACTAATGATCAATAATAAAAAATTATACTCGTTCACCTTTTTCAATAATCTGGCCGCTGTTACTGATTACAGTTCCTTTTCTAACGATTTTCGCGGGATTGCCTGCAACAATACAATGATCTGGCACAGAACGACTCACAACCGCGCCACCACCTACATAGACATGGTTGCCTATCTTTACACCAGGCATTACCATAGCACGTCCTCCTATTACGCAATTTTTTCCTATATAGGTATCACACCACATATCATAACCTTCCAATGCCCCCCTCGAATAGTCGTGTGCCAATATCATTGCATCAATTAATACACGTGTATTATCTCCAATATGCACACCCTTGGGATGAGCACGATCAAGAATCGCACTTTTGGATATTTTACAATTGTTTCCGATGTCACAACCTCTTAAGCGATGAAAAAACACAACACTTTTGCTAACCCATTTGCTGAATTTTTGCCTAAAACTAAGTTCCATAATTCATTATGATTATTGTTTCTTTGCCCTCCTTACGCTTGTTTAATTACTTTTGCAGGAACGCCCACAGCAGTGCAGTGTCCAGGAATCGGTTTGGTGATCACCGCTCCCGCTCCAATCGTAGCATATTCTCCAATAGAAGTCTGATTGATAATCTTAACGCCTGTGCCACAATATACCCCCTCTCCCAACAAGACCTCTCCCGAGATATTACATGCCGGCATATACGATCCATAATTTCCAATAATAGTATCGTGCCCTACTGTACAGTCCAGATTTAAAATCACGAATTCACCGATGGTCGCGTTTGTCGTGATGATGTTCCCAGCACAAATGATGCATCCTTTGCCTATCTTTATGAGGTCGGGAGCCCCTAATACCACATTGGGATGAATCAAGGTGGGATACTTTACCTTGGGATTATGGATTTTATCTATCAACTTCTTTTTCACCATCGGATTGCCAATCGATATCGCTATGCCTATTTCAGTCGGCCAACTGTTTAAGTCTTCCGCCTTTCCAAGTACAGGATACCCATTGATCATTTCACCTTTCTCATGTCCATCATCAAAAAAACCGATGATGTTATAGGTAGGCTCGACTGCATTAATATTCTGAATCAACGACAATACCTCACGTCCGAAACCGCCCACACCAAAAACAGCAATGTCTTTCATTTGTTTATGTATTTTTCACAGTTTACTTCAAAGAAATGTTGCAAATCAATGGACAATGGTCACTTAAATCAGTTCGAATCATCCTAACTTCGTTGATTTTTAGCCCTTTAACCATTATATTATCCAAAGGAAATGACTTTTGAGGATAGGTTTTAAAAGCACCATCATTTCCTAAAGAATAACCTGCTTCGATGAATTTCCTATAATTGCCCGTATTCCAATCTCCACATAATACAACCCTGTCGTAATTGTTATATGCTTCTATAATCTCAGCAATCATTTTCTGACATAATGAGGAGTTGCTACTAATCGTATGGGCACATACTATTTTTACCGTTTTTCTTTTATATCGTAAATCACATGATAAATAATAGTAATTTGCCGCTCTTGGCAATTCTTTAACAAACTCAGTTGTACTTTTGAATTCATGTCGCTCAACTTTAGTTATATTAAAATGACTAAAAAAGGCATTACAGCTCAAACCAACTTGATTTCCTTCAGCAATCTTTTCATAATTATTCAAAAGCACTTCCCTAGTCTTTCGTTCGACGCCCTTTGAGTCAGAACCAAACGATTCACTATATTCATTCAAACAAAGAATATCGGCATCCATATCCTCGAAAAGCATTCTATATAATTCAAGCTTTTTGCCATAATCCTCTCCCTTTATTAATGAATTGGGGCTTGTACCGTTGGCAAAATGTCCAATATTCCATGTTGCGATTGTAAAACTCTTTGTTTTACACCCTGTTATGATAAAACAACATAATACTGATATGATAATTCCTTTAATGAATTTCATGAGGTTTCGGATTACCATACGGAGGAAGAAAACGGACCTTCTTACCTGGTTTCCATATCAGTTTCACGATAAAACTTGACAACTTGAACCTAAAGTTGCAGTACCAGTCACTATATGGACAACCGTCAAGCCATCTGACCATTACAACAGAATAATACCATGTTTTTGGAGAAGCATAAAGTTTAACCTGTTTTCCTCCCTTTTTTTTGTTTATCTTTAAAATCATTGTATTATTCTCCTCAGTATCTGATTGTATGATTCTAATACCTGTTTCTTTGATGTATTTATTGCGAAGACTCATCAGCTCAAAATACACATCAGTTCCTTTGTATTCTGGTATGATGGCATCTGCACAATTATATATGACATTTTCCTTTCTTGCCCACCATTTGTTCATTTTACGAATGAAAAATGCGCTGGTTCCTATCACTTCCTTGTCTCGAAGCGCTACAAAAAAGTATGCGTTTTTGTAGTAATTCTCAAACTCCTCAGGGGTCATGAACTGATTCTGCATTACGACACCTTTTTTCCTGTTGGATTCATGTGCCTTTATGAAACATTCCTTGATTGCTGCCCAACTGACCCAATCGGGTTTCAGCATATATTGAATTTCTTCCATAAAAATGTTTCTATAATTAGTTTAATTATTTATCCAGTAAAACTTCGTTCGATCGGCATAGTGGGCAATCCGTTTCTCTACAGGAGGCAGTTGCATATAATCCTTATAATTGTCCCGAAGATACTCATCATACCCGTTCATTACCATAAACTGCGTGTCCTCAAACGGTTTCAACTCGCAACCCGTGAAGACCTCCATCCGATGATGCCCTTTGATATTGTCGCCCATACTGGTCAACTGACCCCAATAATGGGTACTGCCCCATGGCAATGCCTTGGCCCTATTGATCACCTGCATTACATAATGGTCAGCTCTTCTACCATTCAAAAACAAGATTTTCTTGACAAAAAGTTTTATATTGTATTTAAGTGGTTTGTTCCAGATGTACGAACACAATGCCGTACGCGCCGATGCGGAATGCTGCCACAGCTTTCGCGTCTTGTCATAGTACTTCCCAAAAGCCTCAACATCGTCCAACACGGCATCAGCGGGTATTACATCAATCCATACACCAACTTTGTCTTTGCACCAAGGAGCTGTTGTCGTGATAGTCGTGGTCTGATCATCATATACTCTGGCAAAAGGAATCATACAATTCGGATCATTTTCCCTACATTTCAATTTATACCTATCTGATGTGTACGTTTTACAAAACAACTCATAATCAGGTCTTCTTAACACAATGTCAATATCATCGTCCCAAGGTATAAATCCCTGATGACGAATGGCACCAATCAATGAGCCATCCAACAAAGAGTACACAATGCTGTTATTCACACAAAAATCGTGTACATCCTTCATAATTTCCAACGAGAACAGTTGAAGTTCTCTTAGTGTCATCTCTTTCATCGCTACTTAAATTCTAATCAATTCACCCTTCCTGAAGGCTTCCACTTCTCTAACAATGGCCAATGAGACTTCTTCGTCAATATAATGGCGTGACATTCCTTTCTTTATCGCCTTCAAAAACGATACAATTTCATATCTTATTCCCTCACCGTCCAATTGATAGAAATACCGTTTGTTTTGAGAAGTGTCTTCGCGACGAATCTCAAAATAATCGGTCTTCCACCATGGTGCAGGCACATAGATATAGCCTGTAGTACCGGATATTACAAGTTCACCTTCCGTTTTTACTCCAGTACCCACCTTAATTGAAGCCACTGCTTGGGGATACACGAAAGCGATCTTGGTGAAAACATCATTTCCGCTTTGGTCGACCAACGAAGTGATTTGCCGACTGTCATAGCCTGTTCCCAAAAGTTGGAATACAGGAAGAAGGGCGTTAGGGCCCCATGAGCACAAACTGCTGTTGCTCTCTGTCTGGCCGTCTTTTCCCTCCTGACTGCGCAAACTGCTGCACGAAGCATCAACCGAAACAATATTGCCTATACGTCCACTTTTGGCCAGCAACAGCATTCTGTAATAGGCTGTGGAGTATGCCGTCCGTATGGCATCCATAAGAACCAGACCTCGGGATGCCGCCAAATCGCGCAGTTCTTTCAACTCTTCCACGCTATTTGTCATTGGCGACTCACACAAAACGTGTTTCCCGTTTTCCAAAGCCAGCTTGATTTGGGAATGATGTCTGTTCAGCTTTGACAAGATATAAACCGCATCAACTTTTGATAGCAATTCTTCATAATTGTTTGTGACAACAGGCAAATTGCTCAAATTGTCTTGCAAAATGTTAGTATTTGGGACGCATACACCTTCTATTGTTACACCATTTACAAAATGGCTCTCTTTCTCAAACTTACCCAAAAGGGTCATCTCGTTCTCGTCACCCACAATACCAATCGTCAAAGCCCTTTCCTGTGCTCTCAAATCAGAACTAGATATACCCGCTGTGCGCTCCAAATACACTACTTGACAATATTGATTGAGATAATCGAACTTGCCGACCCAATCTGAGCCGATGGCAAAAATATCAACTCCATATCTCAGTACATCATCGATCTTCTGCCCTTCGTATTCTTCTACTATAACCTCGTCGGCGATACCCGTTGCTCTGACGGCTTCCATACGTTCCATCAGCGATTGTTGCACGTTGATTTTTCCACGTGCCATATCGAACCCATCTGCAGTGACACCGACAATCAGATAATCGCCTAAAGCTTTAGCGCGTTCCAACAAGCGGATATGACCATAATGCAGCAGGTCGTAAGTACCGTAAGTGATGACTTTTTTCATAAATCAGATGATCTTTTTGGCTTGCAAATCCTTAAAGGCATTAACCAAAGTGGTGTTGTCATCTTCCGTCAAAGCACCGATATGTCCCACACGAAACACCTTGTCTTTCAAGTCACCACCATTGGGACAAATCCAAATGCCATATTCATCTTTCAAGATAGTGAAAATATCGTAAGCGGATGCCGTTAGAGGATGCAGTGATGTCACTGCATTGGGCATTGCATGAGATACGGTTTCAAAAGGAAGGCCTTTTATCTTGTTGCGGAAATCAGCCGCCAATGCCCCGATTCTGGCATTTTCACTTTCCACTCCTCCTGCTTGTTCTATTTCAAGAAGTCGTGCATGGATTTGTCGTAAAATACCTACAGCTGGAGTGAAAGGCGTCTGACCGCGTTCGCCATTCTTCAAGGCGTCCTTCAAATCGAAATACATCGACTTCACTTGGTTGGCGTTCACCCTTTCCACTGCTTCGCCCGACAACACAATCAACGAGATGCCAGGAGGACAAGCAAGGGCTTTTTGTGAACCTGTAATCATCACTTTGACATTCAATGCATTCATATCAAACGGATCGCAAAGGAATGAACTGATGGAGTCAACCACGAGAAATATCCCATTCCTATTGCAGAAATCGCTAATTCGCTTGATGTCATAGAGCACACCTGTAGATGTCTCATCCAAATTGACAAGAAATCCTGTATAGCCCTGTCCTTCGTATGGGGCAAGCATCTCGTCAGTGATATCATGACCAAACTCGGGGTGAATCTCTGTATGCGGAATATCGTGTATTGCACATATTTTGGCAAAACGATCGCCAAAACTACCTCCGTTCACGACAAGCACTTTATCGTTTTCTGTAAAAACATTCATTACGGTGGCTTCCATTGAAGCGGTACCAGATCCTGTAATGAATACGACACGAGCGTTGTCATCGGCTTTGGCAAACCGTTTCATCAAACGTTCGTTTTCAAGCATCAATTCTGAAAACTCAGGTGTTCTGAAATACGGCACTTGTTCAGCACCTATTGCCCTGACTGCCTCACTCGACATCACAGGACCTACAGTGAAATTAAGCATTTATTATAGTTTTAATCAATTTGTGTATTCTTAATGATGCTTTTTTTGTGTATGCATTTGTATTAATTCTTTTGTCTTTTCGAGATGAATAGGCTTTCTTGCACTTTCCTTCGGAGGAGTCATATAGTTTGGCCCGAACTGGACACATAGACAATGATGATAGTCTTGTACAATATATGCTTCCGTATCTTCAAAAGGCACTGATATTATCTTGGCAAGCAAATCTGGTGAATAATATTTTCCTTGACAGCTGAATTCTTCAAAATAAGAAGTGATGTTTCGGGTGTTTTTTCCATTTGAACGTTGCGCCAGTTTGTCGTACCAACGTAATTTAGTTTCTCTTGAGAAAAGTTTTCCAAAGTTATAAGTCAAAAATGTGCTTGCTTTAACGACAATATTGCCTTTCTTGTAATTAGGAAAAACCTTTAACATACCTTGAAGCATAAGTACCCTAAAAATTCTCCATTTTCTTGCCAACTTTCCATCTGGGGCATTATCCATGAGGATTATGTCAATTGTCGGTTTATATAATGTTTTACGATCATTTTGAGTGTACCGAACCCTACTAATCCATAGGGTTTGTATATTTTGGTTTTCAATATATATATCCTTTTCGTCCTTTATTAACCGTTGCAGTTTATCATAATTCTCTCGATTCATCATAATGTCCAAATCGTCATCCCACGGAATAAATCCTTTATGGCGCACTGCACCTAATAAAGAACCCCAATCAAGACTGTATTTGATATCGTGTTCAAGGCAAAAAGTGTGAAATCGCTTTAAAAGTGGAAGTAATCTTTCCTGTATCTCTAAAGCACCATATTTATTATCTTTATCCATCAGAAAACTTTATTATTGAAAATCATTTTGTCTGTCTATCAGCAGGTATCTTGTTTTGCTATATCACCCAATCCTTCACAATCTTCGACACTCTTTCGTAATCATTGTAAGTGTCGATATCGTAGGCCCTCACTTTTATACCACGCATTGGGAGATAGGGCTCAAACATATTGAATACATTTTGAGACGAATAAGTAAGATTCCTTTTGGCGAGGCAGGCCGGACCTGTCCATTCGTAATCGCCACGTTCACGTGAAAAAGCATGAACAGCACCTTGCTCATCGGTTTGCACCCAAACGGCTTCATCACTGCTTTTTTCCGCATAACAAATGAACTCCCCTTCCGTATCCAATACTTTTCGCACGTCATTAGGATGAACCAATAAATCACCGTCCCATTCAAGAATGTAATCGTTGGCATGACGGGCACCAAGGTAGAAGCTGGCACCTGTTTTGGTTTCGAAATATCGGTGGTTGTAACAAAAAATCACATCCTGGCGATATTTCCGCACTTCATCGATAATCTCACTACCTTGGAAGCCTATGACCAAACGCAAATCCTTCACATCCTTGAACAACTTCAGTTGCCACGAAATAAGTGAGCTGCCATTGATTTGAACTAACGCTTTAGTCAAGCCCAGACCAAGTCGGGAACCGATGCCTGCACAACTGATGACTACTGATTTTTCACCATCAAATTCACCACAAAGTTGAGCCAACTGACGACATAGTGCATATTCATTGAATACCACATAATCACATATAGAGAGAAGACTTTGTGCTGGATTATGTGTCATACCCGTTGCAATACTGATATTAGCATGACGCATAGCCTCAAGGTCGTTGTTGCCATCTCCAATGAATACCACCGTCTCACCTAATGCACGATAACGGTCCACTACATCTTCTTTGCGCAATATCGATTTCAATTTCACCACTTGGTCACCTTCCTGCACGGCTTCGCTGCCATAGCACTGGCAACCTATTTTTTGGAATAGTCCTTCACACCAACAAATAAGATTGCCTGTCACGATGACACAATCCGAACGGTGTGCATCGATAAATCGTTTGATTTCAGGATATAGTGGCACTTTAGCCAATAAATCATTGGTCTCCTTGACCGAATACTTGCCGAGAATGTTCACACGGCGTATAAAACTCTCGATGAAAGGCACATTGCCTGCCACCGTACGCTTAGTGAGGTCGGCAATCTCTTCCTGACAATGGAAATGATTGGCTATTACCGGCAACGTTTCCTGCGAAGTGACTGTGCCGTCTAAATCAAATAAGAATTTCATGTTACTATGTATTTATCAGATAATTATCATTATTGTTTTCTATCGGATTAACTTTTATATTGTTTTCATTTCCAAGCAAATAAAAACCTAATATCGCTATTGATAACCATAATGGACTTTGAAGAAGGTTTCTAACCAAAAAAGCCAAAACCAAAATGATAAAAAACATCAATGTTTTAGCGTTTCTGTTTTTCAAAAACATGGTAATAATAAGTGCCATAAAAATCACCATTCCTACAATCCCATCATGCACAATGAATTTTTTGTAACCTGAACTGTTATTGGTCCAATCGTAACCAGAAGACAGTTTATTATGAATACCAAAATATTTATCATTAGAGTTTATGAAGTCTGCATAATAGAGATCAAAAACATCCGCTGTGCGATTATTACCAGAAATAATAGTTTCCTCATCATATTCCAAACGACTTAGAATAAGGGCATTAATAGCATTGTCTTCGGAAGATGAAGCTAAATAATAAACGCCGCCTATTACTAAAACTACAATTATTGTCAAAGGGACTTTCCACCGTGCACCTTTAGTCCAGGCAATTGTTACGAAAGATATCAACATTAAACCATACGATATCAATGAGAACGAAAGAATAATTGCAGCAAGCAAGACAAGGTTTTTTCTCCCAAAGACCTTGTTTTCAAAGGAGTTTAAAAAGAACAAGAAAACACATGGTGTGGCCATTTGTCCTGGTTCAAGAAAAATACTTTGAAAACGAGGAAAATCGCTTCCGATGGATTGTGAAGTTATACGGAAAAAATAATAATCATAGTATTCATGAAAACCATTCGAGTGATAAATGAGACCAGAGTGTGGTAAATCAACTCCAAGCAAAAACAAAACCCATCCAAAAAGGGATATGAGAAGAATGAAGACAAAACCACTAGTAAAAAACCGCAATACATACAGTTTTTCATCGTATGCCAATAAGAACACCGAACTCATAGATATGAAAACAGCTACATATCTAATTGTCACATATGGGTCGCCACTATGTGTAATAACAATAGAATAAACACAATAAAGCAATAGAAGTATTATTGGTAAGATTTGATTTCTTGATACTTTCAAAGAAGAAGCCCCAAACATCTTTAACAAACAGATTAGAATTATGAATCCTCTAAGAAGAGTCACTGGGACTTTGTTCAGCCATGTCACATCATACATGGCCAAGACATAAACCAACAAACTCAAAGCATAGAACTTGGTAAAAGAAGCTATGTTGTGTTCTTGTTGCATATTACTTTTTTTTATTTCACTTTAATTTCAGCACTTTCCTTATACTCGAACTCATAGCTACTCTTTGCTGTCGCTTAAGACCCACAAACCATGACAACAACAAGGTAACAACAACAGACACGACTATTGTCAATATATGAGCCCAAACGCCACTTCCAGAAACAAGTTTCATTCCGTAGGTGGCCGATATAGCAAGAACTAAGACGATTCCTGTCCGCACCAAAACTTCCTTTACATACTGCATGATAGACATACCAAACATCCGTTTCATAAAAATAATTCTGGTAATTAGTGTAAAAACAGAAAAAACAATCGAAACACAAAACACCAAATATGGATTGGGATATGCTTTAAGTAAAAAATAGGATACTGGTAAAACAAGTATTAAAATAGAACCTGTAATAATCTGATAATTCCTTATTCTTCCTGTGGCACAGATTGCGGTGGTCAAAGGATGTACTAACGCAGTAAGCACAGCCGTAAACAAAACCAAACGCGAAAAAATTATAGTATATTGAGGAAATTTACCCAACCATGCAGAAAGGATAAAAGGCATCTCTACCAATAAAGGCACTGCCAAAAGGCTTGTCAAACAAATACTAATCACGGAAGACGAAAATACCAACGAAAGCATGCCTTTATTGTTTTCTGTTGCAGTAAGTTTAGTGATTTGAGGACGTACAGCATTATAAAAACTAGTCGTAAATTGATTAATGGCATTAAATATTTGGACCGCAATAGCTCTTGCCGCATTGACTATAGGACCAAAAAACAAGTTTAAAATCATATTGATCCCTTGGGTTCGAACCACACTAGCCATCGTACCAAACATATACCATCCACAATAACTCAACATTTCCTTCATTAGTGGACCTTCCCAACGCAACCTAATTTTTGATGCTTTTGGAAAATTCGTTTTACATAGAACCACATACATCAGTGTACTCAACACTGCAACGCCAAACATACAAGCCGAATACACCTTCAACTTGTCCGAATGTACCGCCTGTAAAAGAAATGCTATTCCAAGCAACATCAATGAATCCAACACACTGACCAAAGCAAAGAACACCATTTTTTCATGTGCCACTATCATTGCCTTGAATGGTACCGCCATTATCCTCACCAAAAAAGCAACAATGGCGAACTGCAAAACCCAATTAGCGGCTTCCAACCTGTTGTCAGGCACCACCATCTTATAGTTCACAAACCACCAACCAATACCTTCGATAATAATCAATAAAGCTACTGCAAGGATAAGAAAACTCAAAAGCGAAGAATTAAAATATCTATTAAGCTTATCTTTCTCCCCTCGTCCTAACGAATATGCGAAAAAACGCTGTGAAGCCGATACCAACGTACTGGTTATAAAAGAGAACATGGAGACAAAACCACCCACCACATTATAGATACCATAGTCCTCTGCTCCCAACGCATGAAGTATAACTCTGACGGTGTATAATCCAATGAGCATTTTCACACCCATCTGAATATACATGAAGGCCGAGTTTTTGGCCATCCGTTTCGTGTTTTGCTTGAATTCAGCCACTTTGTTAAATTTAAAGTGAATAATGCACTAAATCAATGACTTTCATCTCCTCACTTGGTTCAAAATACATTGCTCCCCAAGCCAATCCCGTTCCAAACCCACAAGCAACAACGTTCTTGCCACCAATGGTTTCTTTCAACTTATTCACAATCATCAGCGGTATAGTGGTCGAAGAAGAGTTACCAAAGTCGGCAATGTTATACGGACAATGCTCATCGTCAACCTTCAGACGCTTTTGGATAAGCTTGTTGATCATCTTGTTGGCCTGATGGATAAGGAAATAGTCAATGTTTTCCTTAGGAATCTCATAATGCTCCAACAAGTTTTTGATGCATTTTGGAGCGGTGTGCATAGCGAAAGAAAGGATGTCGTCGCCTTGCATGTCGGCGTTCAAATTGTTACGCAAAATCTCATCCTTACACATGTGATATTCAAAGGAAGCTGGGGTTACAGGATTGCGATAACCGCCATCAGGAATGATGAGCGACTTATAATTACTGCCATCAGAATGCATACTGAACATTAGCGGCTTGGCACCTTCCTTGAACTCCAACAAGGTAGCCGTACCAGCATCGCCTGCTAGCAGGTTCACGCGGTCATATGGCGATTTGGCTTTTGTAGAAGTTTCGCCCACTAGCAATAAGCCTTTCTTCAATTTACCTGCACTCATCATAGATGACATCACCGAAAGACCGTAAATCCATCCTGGACAACTCATAGTGATGTCGAAACTCAGGCAA
>JAEEGL017309235.1_pt1 | contig 14938 bp, 14 predicted proteins | sample 9134231 | NCBI WGS metagenome assembly JAEEGL01 (sample SAMN16246548, study PRJNA631951) | gut metagenome | biome: gut microbiome; feature: rumen; material: fiber-attached | host: Bos | place: Iran: Karaj | collected 2018-10
CGCGCCCAGGCCGACAAGCCGGGATCCGTGGTGCAGGTGTGCCCCTGCGGATGCGCCGTCAATTATTTCTATCTGCCTTACATCAACCAGGCCGTGGCGTCCGATCCTACGTCCAGCCTGCAGATACGCCAGAAGCGCAAGGCCTACGCCGCCATGTGCCCCGACCTTGCCTATTACGCAGACCACGTCGAACTCAGCGACGGCGGCCTCGATTTCCCTTCGCAGGTCGGCGTAGGCGGTGTCATCGGCACCAAGTTCACCTGGCCCGAGCCCAATCCCGCCGCCACGGAGAACGGCGGCAGCCTCCTCACCCCCGAGAAGGAGCAGCTCCTGCGCAAGTGGGTGCCCATCTACAGCGGCAAGATGCTCTCCCGTGGAGAGTATCTCAACCTCTACGACTGTGGGTTCGACAAGCCCGAAGCCCACGTCATCCGCAAGGACGGCGCGATGTACTATTCCTTCTACGCTCCTGCCTGGCACGGCAATCCCATAGAGCTCCGTGGCCTCGAGGACCGCGAATACACCGTTACCGAGTACGCCCTGGACGAGCCCCGCAGCTTTACCGTCCAAGGTCCCGATCCCGTGATACGCCCCGTGTTCGAGGGCAGCTACCTCATCGAAGTCAAATAATCCATAAACAATAGCATTATGATCAAAAGATTCCTTTCAATCCTTCTTGTTCTTCCACTGTTGGTTTATTGCAATCCCACTCCTCCCGAGGACAAACCCGGCCCCGACGATCCCGGCACCGACGAGCCTCAGGAGCAGGTGGATCCCCAGGACGATGTGGATCCCGAGCTCTACGCCAAAGCTGCCCCTGAACTCAAGAGTGGCTCCACCGTCCTCGCCACCAACCACAACGTCGAGAAGTTCCTCACCGAGGTCAATTACCCCGACAAGGACTGGTCCTATTCCAAGGTCCTTGAATACTACGGCGGCTTCAACAATGTCAAATACGACGAGAACGGCAACCCCGACCCCAACGGCCAGGTAGTTACCAAACCCGTCTCCGACAAGCCCGAGTCATACAGTATCCGCTGGAAGCCCGACGTGGACGCCGGCTCACTCACCCTGCATCTCGCCGACAACCGCGGCTGGAGCCAGGATGTTGCGATCACCGCAGGCAAGGCCTATGTCGACATCACCAACCTGGTGCCCGACAGCCAGTACACCTACAAGGTAACGGCCGACGAGGGCGGCAAGGTCTTCGCCGAAGGCAACTTCAGCACCACCGGCCATCTCCATCAGGCATTCTTTGCCACCGCGTGCCGCAACTGCCGCGACCTCGGCGGCTGGAAGACCCTCGACGGCAAGACCGTCAAGTACCGCAAGCTCTATCGCGGCGGCCGTATGGAAGAGATCAACCGCAAGGGCGGCGAGGAAGCCAAGGCCCAGGGCATCGGAGCCGAGCTCGACCTCCGCAACAGCGACAGGCTCTCCAAGCCCGCAGTCGCCGGACTCGACTTCTGCGCTCCCGGCATCGAGCAGGGCGGCAAGTACATGCTCCAGAACTCCAACGACAACGGCAACTACACCAAGCAGTGCTTTGAGTTCGTAGTGAACAGCCTGCGCCAGGACAAGGGCGTTTACTTCCACTGCTCCCTCGGACGCGACCGCACCGGCACCCTCGGAATCCTCCTCCTCGGCCTCCTCGGCGTACGTGAGGGCGATATCTCCAAGGAATACGAAGTCACATACTTTGCTCCTATGGGATACAGCGTTTCCAGCTCCGAGCTCCCCAACAACCCCGACTGCATCTTCAAGAACACCCGCAACGCCTGGGTTTACAGCGAGGCCACTCCGTACTTCTGGAGCTTCGCATCCGGCAACGAGACCTTTGCACAGGCCATCGAGAAGTACCTCCTCACCGTTGCAGGCGTCAGCCAGAAAGACATCGACGACTTCCGCAGCATGATGCTCGAATAAACAATAAGATACTTTCAGTATGAAGAAACTCTTTATTCTCCTCGCCGTCGCGGCCCTTGCCTTCTCCTGTACCAGCCAGGACCCGTACGGCTACTCCATCAAGGACAACAAGATTGTCTATAACGTTCCTCCGCGTCCGGCAGACCAGCAGTCCATGCTCGGATTCAGGGCCGAGCCCATCGAGCACGTCAGGATCGGCCTTGTAGGCCTCGGAGACCGCGGTACCGGTGCCGTCCACCGTTTCCCTTATCTTGAGGATGCATCCCTTGTGGCCCTCTGCGACCTTTATCAGGACCGCGTCGACAGGGCACAGTCGATCCTTGAGAAGCACGGCGCCCCGCGTGCCATACATGAGTTCACCGGTGAAGAAGGCTATAAGCAGCTCTGCGAACTCGACGACGTAGACCTCGTCTATCTCGCCGTCCCCTGGCAGCTTCACACTCCCATCGCCGTATATGCCATGGAGCACGGCAAGCATGTGGCCATCGAAGTCCCTGCTGCCACCAGCATCGAACAGTGCTGGGAGCTCGTGAACACATCCGAGCGTACCCGCAGGCACTGCATGATGCTCGAGAACTGCTGCTACGATTTCTTTGAACTTACCTGCCTCAACATGATCCAGCAGGGCCTCTTCGGCGAGGTCGTCCACGTTGAGGGCTCATATTGCCACAACCTCGATCCCTATTGGGATAACTATCAGGGCGACTGGCGCATGATCTACAACAAGGACCACCACGGCGACGTCTATCCCACCCACGGCATCGGCCCCGTCTGCCAGGACCTCAACATCCATCGCGGCGACAAGATGGACATCCTCGTATCTATGGATACCGATGCATTCAACGGCCAGGCCAAGGCTGATGAACGTTACGGCAAGGGCGCTGTGCCCAAATATGCCAACGGCGACAACACCTGTACGCTCATCCGTACGCACAACGGCAAGACCATCCTCATCGAGCACCGTGTGGTTACGCCCCAGCCGTACAGCCGCATGTACCAGATCCAGGGCACGAAGGGATATGCCAACAAGTATCCCAACGAAGGACTCGCCCTCGGCGGAGCGGAACTCAAGGATGTGGCTTATGACAACCTGGATGCCGAGGAATTCATGTCACCCGAAGAAAGGGATGCCGTCATGCAGGCCTACAAGTATCCTTTCGTGACCGAGATCGAAGACCTCGCCCGCAAGGTCGGCGGCCACGGCGGCATGGACTTCATCATGGACTACCGTCTCATCTACTGCCTGCACCACGGCCTTCCTCTGGACCAGGACGTCTATGACGCTGCCGAGTGGAGCTCGCTCGTGGAACTCACCGAGGTGTCCATCAAGCATGGCAACATGCCCGTCGTGATGCCCGATTTCACCCGCGGCGAGTGGAACAAGACCGAAGGAATCAGCTTCGCAATGGCTGAGTAAGATTCTTACCTGATTGAAAATGGCCGGCATCGCTCGAGAAGCTTTGCCGGCCATTTTTTATTTGGAGAAGTTGCGAGTGGCAAACGGCAGCGCCAGGCGCAGCGCCAGGTGCCAGTATTCCCAGTTGTGGACGCCGTTGCGGACACGCAGTTCGCTGTGCACTCCGCGGCCGCGCATCTTCTGGTAGAATGCCACGTTGAGGTCGAGCAGGAAATCGTCGTCGCCGCAGTCGATGAACCAGGCGACGCTGCGGAGGTTCTTCAGCGCGGCCTCGTCGGCATTGTCGACGAAATCCAGGGCGGAGTGCCTGCGGACGGCTTCGCTGACGTAGTAGAAGCAGTCTTTCACGGTATCTCCGGTGGATACTTCACTGCCCTTGTTGTCGAGCCAGGCGCTCATCGCGTAGCAGCTGGAGAACATGTCCGGATGCCTCTGGGAGTACACCACGCTGCCGCCGCCGCCCATCGAGAGGCCCATGACGGCACGCTGGCCCTTGCTTCCGCCGCAGTTGAACTTTGCTTCCACGGCGGGGAGGAATTCGCGGAAGAAGAAGTCCTCGTAGTTCCATCCGGGCATGTTGAAATAGCCGTTCCAGGTTTTGCTTACGTCGGGGCCGCCGGCATTGGGCATTATGATTATCATTTCGCAGGCCTCGCCGGTGCCGATGAGCTCATCGACGACGAGTTTCATATTGCCCTTCTCCACCCAGGCGGTGTAGGTGTCGGTAAGGCCATGGAGCAGATAGACTGCCGGGTAATGCCTGCCGCTGCCGTAGCTGTCCGGCAGATAGACGTTGTATTTGACTTCGGCGCCGAGGATCTTGCTGCCAAGGCTTTCAGTGACTATTTTGCCCGCGCGGGCACTCAGGGCCGGCACCAGGAGTGCCAGGCAGAGGATGGCGATTATTCTTTTCATTGCTATTGCGGTATATCTTTTCCGGCCATACCGGATAAGCGCAAAAATACTTATAAGATTAGAATAATTCAAATGAAAACCTTACTTTTGTGTTATGAGAATCCCGGAACGCATACTACCCGCACTGGCGGCCCTGCTGCTGCCGATGGCTTCCCTGTACGCGCAGGAGGCCCCCAAGGACGGACTTACGGTCAATCTCCAGCTGCTCACCCAGGGTGAAATCCGCGACGGCGGCGTGATCGACGCCGACATCGACGACCCCAACCTGCAGGACCGTTCCAATTTCCTCGTGAGCCGTGCGCGCATGAACATCGGCTACAAGAAAGGCGGACTGCTGATGAAGGCAGCCCCGCAGTATTCCGGCATCTGGGGGCAGAAAGGATTCGGCTCTTTCCACCTCCACGAGGCCTGGGCAAAATATACATTCAAGTTCGGCCTCTTTGCCCAGGTGGGCCGCCAGGCGCTTTCCTACGACGACGAGCGCATCATCGGCCCCAACGACTGGGCCATGGCCGCCGTGTCGCACGACGTCCTCAAGATAGGTTACGAAGGCTACGGGCACAAGGTCCACGCCCTCCTGGCATACAACCAGAATCCGGAGAACGTGGGAGGCGGCACCGCCTACATCGACGGCGCCCAACCCTACAAGACCATGCAGACCCTGTGGTACCACTACGACGTGCCCGGGACTGGCCTCGGGGCCTCCCTGCTGTTCATGAACCTTGGCGTGCAGGCCGACCCTCCCATCGGCAAGACCACCCTTCACTTCCAGCAGATGCTGGGCACCTACGTCAGTTTCAAGCCCGAATGGGGCGATTTCTCAGCGTCCTACTACCGCCAGATGGGCAAGGACGAGCACGGCACGCCCATCGAGGCCTGGATGGCCGCCGCCAAGGCCCAGGTCAAGCTTTCCCAGGCGGTGAGCCTTACGGCAGGCTATGACTACCTGAGCGGCGACCCATATTTCGCCGTACCCGGCAAAGGCGGCATAGGGCTTATCCACCACGACAAGATACGCGGATTCAGCTCCCTGTACGGCTCGCACCACAAGTTCTACGGAATGATGGATTTCTTCTACGTGAGCACGTATTTCAACGGCTTCTCTCCCGGCCTGCAGAACGCCTACGCCGGCGGCTCTTTCACCGCCTGGAAGAAACTCACGATGGAAGCCTATTATCACTATATGGCCACGGCAACCAAGCTGGAGGGCCTCGATATGACGCTGGGCCACTGCGTCGAGCTGTCCGCCACTTATCCGTTTACCAAGGATATCATCCTCCGGGCAGGATTCTCATACATGGGCGGCGACCAGACCATGCAGCGGCTCAAGCGCGCCAGCAGCGACGGCAGCATGCGCTGGGCGTGGCTCACGCTCATCGTCAGTCCCACAATACTTTCGCTGTAAGATTACGGAAGGCAACGGTCGAGCAGACCTGCCAGTTCTTCGATGTCCTCCGGGGTGGTGGCCCAGCTGGTGGCGAAACGCGTCACGCAGCGCCCGTCCGGGAGCCTTTCCCATATTTCGTACAGGACTTTACCTTCCAGTGCCTCCATCTCGGCCTTGCTCAGGATGGGGAACTGCTGGTTGGTGGGGGAGTCGATGTAGAAGGGGATGCCGCGGTCCCCGAACAGTTTCTTGAGCTCCATCGCACGCAGGATGGCGTTCCGGCTGATGCTGAAATAGAGTCCGTCCGTAAAGAGAGTTTCGAACTGGATGCCAGGCAGGCGCCCCTTGGCCATCAGGGCGCCGTGCTGCTTGACGGTGGAGAAGAAGTGCTCCGGGGCCTCTTTCGGGAACACGACTGCCTCACCGCAGAGCGCGCCGACCTTGGTGCCGCCGATGTAGAAAGCGTCGCACAGCTGAGCCAGCCGGGGTAGCGTAATGTCGCAGCTGTCGCTCGCAAGGGCGTATCCCAGACGGGCGCCGTCGATGAACAGCTTCAGCTTGTACTCAAGGCTGATTTCCCGGATACGCTGAAGCTCTTTCTCCGAGTATAGCGTGCCGTACTCGGTGGGCAGTGACAGATATACCATCCCAGGCCAGACCATGTGCTCGTGGGCGTCGTCGGCATAATAGTGCTCCAGGTACTCCCGGAGCTCGTCAGGGTCGATTTTGCCGTTGTGGGAGGGGAGGGTGAGCACCTTGTGCCCGCCGAACTCTATGGCCCCCGACTCGTGGACGGCGATGTGTCCGGTTTCCGCTGCGATTACCCCTTCATAGCCCTTCAGGAGGGCGTCGATGACGGTGGCATTGGTCTGGGTGCCTCCGCAGAGAAGGAATACGGATGCTTCGGGGATGCCGACGGCGGCGCGTATGAGCCCGCGGGCGTTCTCGGAAAAAGAATCGAATCCGTAGCCGGCTTCCTGAGACATATTTGTCTCGGCAAGCCTCTTGAGTATCAGCGGGTGGGCGCCTTCGCTGTAATCGCAGGTAAAGGAAATAACTCTCATTGCAGTCGTTGGTAAGGGTTTGCAAGTTAGGTAATTTTTTTCAATATTTGTGGATATGAAAGCACTCGTTACCGGAATACTCCTGACGCTTGCGTCCCTCTTCACCCTCCAGGCGAATGACGCCGGAATCCGCGGCCCGCAGGGCAACATTTCCTATAAGATTTGCCTCCCCGATGGGTTCGACCCGGCGGCGGACCGCTGCCCCATGGTCATCCTTATGCACGGCATCTTCTCCAGCAAGGACTACAATCCCATGCCTGCCATAGCAAAGGGGCTCGCCAAGGCCGGAGTCGCCTCCATCCGCTTCGACTTCAACGGCCACGGCAGGAGCGAAGGCCGTATCGTGGATATGACCGTAGAAAAGGAAATTGCCGATGCAATGGCTGTCTGCGAATACGTGCGGTCGCTGCAGTACGTCACCTGGATCGGCTTCCTGGGACACTCCCAGGGGGGTGTCGTCGCCTCTATGACGGCCGGGCGCCTTGCTGCCCGGGGGTCGGACATCCCTGCAAGGCTCGTCCTCGTAGCTCCGGGTTCCATCATCAAGGAGGCCTGCCAGAACGGCAAGTTCTTCGACGCCCGCTTCGACCCTGCGGATCCGCCGGAGAGCATCTCCTGCTACGGCTTCCTTAAGCTCGGCCGTGAGTACCTCATGACCACCCAGGAACTGGATATCTTCGGCACTGCGGCCGCCTACAGGGGCCCCGTGCGCATCATCCACGGCACCAGGGACACCATCGTCCCCATGTGGTGCAGTGAATGCTACAAAACGGCCTATGGCGGCAGGGCCGCACTCGAAGTGGTAGAAGGAGAGAACCACACCATCTCACGCCGCCGCAGCGAGGTGGTCAGGCTGGTGGTTGAATTCTTCAAATGACGCTGTACAATTATTTTGCCTTCACCCAGGCGGCGAGGTCTTCGGGGGTGGCGCCGTTCAGCAGTTTGCCGGGCTTCCAGTTGATTTCCGGGTACTGCTCCTGGAACTGCTTGTCGGCTCCGGCCACGTCGCTGCCGCCGGAAGTGGCGAAGAACCTTACCGTCTTGCCCTTGAATCCGTAGGCTTCGATGAAAGTGTTGATGATGGTGGGGGCGGTGTACCACCAGACGGGGAAACCGATGTAGATGAGGTCGTAGCTGTCGGCGTCCTTGAGGTCCTTTACGATGGCGGGGCGGGAGCTCTTGTCCTGCATCTCAATGGAACTGCGGGACTGCTTGTCGCGCCAGTCGAGGTCGGCGTCGGTGTACTTCACCTCGGGTTTGATTTCATAGAGGGTGGCGCCGGCGGCCTTGGCAAGGTCTTTTGCTACGGCTTCGGTGGTGCCGGTGGCGGAGAAATAGGCGACGAGGGTTTTCATTTCTTTCTTGTTCTGTCCGCAGGCGGTAAGTGCAAGGGCCATTATCGCTGCTGCAAATGCTAACTTTTTCATATTGTTGTTGTGATTCAGGGTTTCAAAAACGGCAAACAATATAAGCATTTTTTGCGACAAATATAATTGCTAACTTTGCCGGACCAGGATTATGAGTTTCCGTTTTTTCATTTTGGTTACAGCGATGGCAGTATCTTCTTCCTTGAACGCCCAGCAGTTCCTTCCGGTAAAGGGTATCGTAAACGCCAGGGAACTGGGCGGTTACCCCGTGCAGGGCGGGACGGTCCGCAGCGGACTGCTCCTCCGGACGGCGCATCTGGCGGACGCTACGGACGCGGATATCCGGTATCTATCCGGACTGCCGGTGGTCAAGGTGATAGATTTCCGGATGGAGGAGGAGAAGAAGGGGACTGCAGACAGGCAGGTCCCCGGCGCCGACCACATAGCACTCCCGGTCGATGCCAGCGGCAATGCCGCCGCGCAGGCCTCGGAGAGGGAGAAGAAGAGGTTCACCGGCGGCAGGAAGTTCGACTACAAGAAGATAATTATGCTGGCGGCATTCAACGACCTCGCAAAGAAAATTGCCCGCGGGATGTATCCCACGCTGTTTTTCGACCCCGTCTGCCAGAAACAGTACGCCGAATTCTTCCGCATAGTACTGTCGACGGAAAACGGCGCCGTCCTGTTCCACTGCACCCAGGGAAAGGACCGTGCCGGCATAGCCTCCGCCCTTCTGCTGGCCGCGCTTGGAGCCAGCAGGGAAACCATAATAGCCGACTTCGACGCCACCAACAGGGTCTATGAATCGGACGTGCGAAAGTACACCCGCCGGGTAAAATTCTGGGGCGGCAAGGAAGAGGAGATCGGAGTAGTGAAAGCCATCCTTGGCTGCAACACAGACAATTTCGTAAAGGTCCTCGACCGCATCGACGCCGAATACGGCTCACTGGACGCTTATCTTGAGAAAGCACTTGGCGTCAGTGCTGCTGACAGGGCGGTGCTGCGGGGGAGGTATTTGTCCGTATCATCTGACACATCACATATTGACAAGTATGCCGAATAGATGTTTATATATCTCGTCATTTGAGGATTTTTTGGAGGAAAATCCTCTGGCTGTTCTTGGTACCCTCCATAGCAATTATCATGGCGAAGCACTGACAAGCACCGATGAAGCTTGGAAAGGCGAGATTGATATCTTGCAAGAAGTTCTACAGCCATGGAAAGATGAGGACGCTCAGATTATCTTTGAATATGAGATTCCACGGCTTGGTAAACGAATTGATGTTGTCTTGCTCCTTCGTGGCATCATTTTTTGCCTGGAGTTCAAGGTGGGACAGAAGGATGCTTTACAAGCTGATGTAGAACAGGTTATGGACTATGCGCTTGACCTGAAAAATTTCCACCGATTCAGCCATGATAGAGTGATTGTCCCGATCTTGATCCCAACCAGGCACAAGTCATCAACCAAAGAGTTCAAACCATCCGTTTATGAGGATCTGATTTACAATCCACTAATATGTGGAGCCGAACATCTTAAAGCATTGATTGCGGGCGTTCTTGATCATGCTGATTCAAAGGATGCCTCAACCATCGACAATTGGGTAATCAGTCCTTACACTCCGACCCCCACTATTATCGAAGCGGCTCGGGCGCTCTATCAGAACCATTCTGTCGAGGACATAACGCGCCACGAGGCCGACAAGGTGTCTACAGACCGGACTATAAACTACATTCTGCGGGTCATCGAGCAGAGCAAAACCGAGAAAAAGAAAAGTATCTGTTTCGTGACGGGAGTTCCTGGTGCAGGTAAGACGCTCGTTGGACTGGATGTAGCCGTAAAACAAACTTACAGGAATGGTGAGTTGGACAAAGAAAACGGTGCCGTCTATTTGTCTGGGAACGGCCCTCTGGTGGCAGTCTTGACAGAGGCTTTGGCTCGTGATAATCAGAAGAAGTGCTCTGCAAATGGAGAACGGAAAAACCTTTCGGATTCAAGGCGTGAAGTCAGCGAATTCATTCAGATCATTCATCGATATCGTGATAACATGCTGGCTAAAATTAAGAATCCAGTCGAGAATGGAATCGTAGAAATCGACCCCGAAAAGGCAATTCACCTGGAACACACAGGTTATGGAGAAGTGGAGCATGTCGCCATTTTCGATGAAGCGCAGCGAAGTTGGACCCATAAACGAATCGCCGAATACCTGAAACGCGGTGGTACGTATGGCAATAAGTTGAAAGTGCCTAACTTCCCGATGTCTGAGGCTGAATTCCTTATCTGGTCGTTGGATCAGCGGGAGGATTGGGCTGTCATTGTCTGTTTGGTAGGGGGCGGCCAGGAGATTAACACCGGAGAGGCCGGCATTACAGAATGGATAAAGGCATTGAACTCCATGTTCCGGCATTGGGATGTATATATCTCCGACAAACTCACAGATCCGGAGTACGCAGAAGGCCATGTGAATGAATTGCTCCAGGGCAATGAAAAAGTGACATTCGCCGAGGATTTGCATCTTGCCGTCAGCTTGCGGTCTTTCCGTGCAGAAACGCTTTCTGCATTTATACAGTCCATGTTGGCCTTTCATTCTGATGCGTCCAGGCTCTATGAAGACGTTTCGGGCCGAGGTTATCCGATTGTGTTGACACGGGATATGAATACGGCAAGAGAATGGCTTAGAAAGCAGGCGCGCGGCACGCAACAAACAGGTGTTCTTGTCACTAAAGTTGCAGCCCGTTTCAAGCCTCTGGCGGTACACATTCTGGCGCAGGATGAAGAAAATGCTGTGCATTGGTTCCTTGAAGACAAAACTGATATTCGATCCTCTAATTATCTGGAAGACGCCGCTACCGAGATTCAAGTTCAAGGACTCGAACTGGATTATGCATGTGTGCTTTGGGATGCCGATATGCGCTACGAAAACGGCTCCTGGGGATTCTATAAATTCAACGGAAAGAATAAATGGAATCCCGAGAACAATCCAGAGAATCAAAAGTACATGCTAAACGCATACCGTGTTCTCCTGACCCGTGCCCGCCAGGGAATCGTTATCTGTGTCCCTAATGGAAACAACCATCTTACACCAGAAGGATTTCCGGAGGATCCGACTCGCTTGCCTGAGTTCTACGACGGCACGTTTGAGTATTTAAAAGGGTTGGGGATAGAGGTGATCTAGGGGCTCGATGGGTGAATAGTTGTTATTCGTTTTTTTTCAATTCATCTCGTATTTGTTTGTTGGTTCACTAAATAGTGTTAACTTTGCAAAAGCGATTCTACGGATTCGCTGCATACTGGGCTGACGAGGATTTCGTCAGCCTTCAGTTTTATATGATTCATATTCCTCGTGTTTTCCATCCACGAGAAGAATAGGAATAGAATGGTGCAAAGATAGTCTCGACATGTCGCGACAATTGACATGGAGTCACTTCATCGGCCTGCTGCTATGCAGTGAAGGCAACACGGAGCACAACGAACTCCTGATGCTGGACGAGCAGAACATCAAAGAGGCTCCGAGGGATAAGATTATTTGAACACGTGTCCGTCGAAGAACGCGGAATACTTTTTATTGTGCAGGTCGGAGCCGGTCCAGTCGTACATGCCTTCGGCGTCGAGGGCCTTCGCACGGGCGGAGACGGCATCGCCGTACATTCCTTCCAGGGCTCCCAGATTGCGCTGGAACTGGACGCCGGCGTCCTTGAAGGCCCGGTATTCCTCCATCCGGAGGTATAGATATCGTTCCGGGTGTGCCAGGACGGGCTGGTAGCCGTTGTCCAGCAGCCAGCGCATCTCGGCGAGGGGGATAATGTCGCCGATCTTCGCCGGATCGTGTATGGGGAGTTCTACCAGGATATGATTCCCTTCCCACGGCAGGAGCCAGTTGCTTTCGCGTACGACCGGCCAGGTTTCGGGTATGAGGCGGTACTCCATCGAGGGGACCAGTTCGAGCCCGATTCCCCTTTGCTCCAGGGCTTGTCTGAGTTTGTCGGCCGCAGCCCTTACGGTTGCCGGAGTGTTCCGGTACAGGAATGAACAATGGGATGTGCAGACTGCCCGCCGGTAGCCCCATTCCACCAGTTTCCCGGCAAGAAAGACGGAATCATCCAGCGTCTGCGCCCCGTCGTCCAGCCCGGGGAGGATATGGCAATGGCAGTCAACCAGCACACTCATGTCCTTATTTGTTTGATGGCATCAAATTTAGTTATTTTCCGCGAAATGCAGTATTTTTGCATGGACTGACCGGCACGTATATGGACATCAGGCAAAGAATAGCAACAATCCGGACAATGGAGACCCGTTTTACCCGGGTCAAAAAAGCGGTTGAGGCCCTTCACCGGGACCTGGACAGGTATGAGAAACTCCTCGGGAGTGTCGGGGAGTTGGAACGGTATCAGGAATCCGGCCTGTGGAAGGAGGATTTTGAGGCCGATGAACGGGGCGAACTGCCCGACGGCCTCCGGCGCGGCGTACTCTCCGAAGACGGACTGTATGACTTGCTGGAGGACATTTCTGAATTGAATGCCCGGATGACTCTCAGTCGAAAGTGATGCTTTCGACTCTCAGGCGCATGGTCCCCGAAGGGGCGGTGACCTCGGCGATTTCGCCGACTCTCTTGCCCATCAGGGCTGCGCCGATCGGGGATTTAAGCGAAATCTTGCCGGCCTCCAGATCCATCTCGTGGGGGCTGACAATTTCGAATTTCATACGTGTATTTGTAGAGAGGTTCGTGAATTCGACCCGGCTCAGCAGGCTGACCCTGTCTTTTGGGAGGCGGTCCTGGTCGATTACGCGGGAATGCTCCAGGATCTTCTGCAGGAAACGGATACGGCTGATGGTCTTCCCCTGGATGCGCCTCGCTTCACGGTATCCGGCATTGTCGCTCCGGTCGCCCTGGGCGCTGGCCTCCGCGAGGTCGTCTTTCACCTTAGGGTAGACTACCTCGATAAGGTGGTGCAATTCGGCTGCAATCTCGTCGTATCGTTGTTTTGACAGGTATTCCATATGCGGACAAGTTTGACGGAGTAAAGATAATCATTTCTGCGCAAGTCTGCATCGAGACTTATCAAGACCATGAAGGACATGATGCTCCTGACCTACGGAAAATAATGCTAACTTTGCAGCCTATGAGCCACGAAATCACGAGCATAGGAGGTCGGGAATGTTTCATCATCGCAGATGCCTCCCCAAATTACATTCTCATTCAGACGCTTGGAAACCATGAACGGGGGATTTTTGAAAGCACGGCTCAGTTGATTGCGGAAGATACCGGGGTGCATTTTGTCATGGCCGCTTTCCAAATATTTGACTGGGACCTGGACCTGACGCCCTGGCATGACCCCGCCATCAACCGCGACCCGAAAGTGGGAACGATGACCGGCGAGACGCTCAAATATATCACAGAGTCTCTGCTGCCGCTCCTTTCGGAACGGTTCGGAGACCTGCCCATCATCCTGGGCGGCTATTCCCTTGGCGGACTCTTCGCCCTATGGTCGGCCACGCAGACGGACCGTTTTGCCGCCATTGCAGCCGCTTCGCCTTCCTTGTGGATTCGGGACTGGCTCCCTTTTGCCAAGGAGCACCCGGTTCGGACAAAGAAAGTTTATCTTAGCCTTGGAGATCAGGAAGAGCACGTGAAGAACCGTTCCATCGCCCGGGTCGGGGAGAGCGTCAGGGGCGAATACGAACTGCTGAAAAGCCAGATCGGCACGGAGAACAGCACGCTGGTATGGAATCCCGGCGGTCATTTCCATGACGGAGACAAACGCCTTGCAGCAGCCTTCGTCTGGTGCATTGGCCAACTTGAGAAACAGTGAAAGATATCTACCCATTCAAATTCTGGAAGCACAAGTATGGGTAGGTGTATGTGGATAAAGAATTGGGGAATGGGCCAAGATATATATCCTGGACGTGGTTCTCGACGAGGCCTGTCGCAGACTTCTTTATACGGACGCTACAATAGACGAAATAGCCGATGCCATGAAACTATTCGATGAAGAATTGAAGAAATAATGGTAAATCTTGCAAAGATTTTGGTATTCAGATAAACTTTGTCAAATTCCCACTGCGTGGGCATTTACGGCTGCATCTCGGAAAAGCAAAATAAATTTGCTTTTCTCTCGATTTGCACGTAAATTCGCATTGTCGTTGCGGATATTTCTGGAAAATCCGCAATCAGTTTGAGGAAATTTATAGCTATTATGTACCATAGGATATTCGACATAGAGAACCGGCTGGATGAGGCAATGTTCCTCTTTGGCGGCCGTCAGACAGGGAAATCAACCCTTTTGAAAGAACGCTTCCCCAAGGCGGTTTACATTGACCTTTTGAAGTCCGATGTGAGAAATCGCTTTAAGCAGCATCCGGAGGAATTCCGGGAGAGCCTTCTGAGGTATCCGCCCGAGACGCTCGTCATCGTCGATGAAATCCAAAAGGTCCCGGACCTCCTGGATGAAGTGCACTGGCTGATGGTCGAGAAAGGGCTGTGGTTCATCCTCAGCGGATCAAGTGCCCGAAAAATCAAGAAGAGCGGTGCAAACAACCTGGGCGGCCGTGCTATACCGGAGACTTTGTTCCCTCTGGTAAGCGCCGAGATCCCGGATTTCGACCTGGAGCGTGCCGTCCAGAATGGCATGATTCCCCGTCATTATATGGTTGCCAATGCCCGGAACCGTATGAGGGCATACATTGACCTGTATCTGAAGGAGGAGATTATCGAAGAGGCGCTTGTCCAGAATGTGGATGAGTTTGTCCGCTATATGGAAGTGGCTGCCATCATGGACGGAGAAATCCTCAATTATGAGAATGTGGCCAGTGATTCCGAGGTGTCTGCCAATACGGTGAAAGCATACTATAAGATTTTGGTAGATA
>JAEEGL011220485.1_pt1 | contig 14937 bp, 7 predicted proteins | sample 9134231 | NCBI WGS metagenome assembly JAEEGL01 (sample SAMN16246548, study PRJNA631951) | gut metagenome | biome: gut microbiome; feature: rumen; material: fiber-attached | host: Bos | place: Iran: Karaj | collected 2018-10
AATTTGAAAAATTATTAAATTTATTTGAAAAATTAAAATTTATTATTGAAAAATTCCTTAATAATTTATATGATGAAATTTATTTCAGTAAAGATATTATTATAGTAAGAATAAATATTATATAATTAATTTTAAGAATAAAATTTTTATAATAAACAAAATTTTTAATTTTTGTAAATATAATAATATTTTATAAATATTTAACATCATTATTATAAATAAAAAATATGGATTTAAAAAATTTACCAAAAATAGGTTTAGGAACATTTAATATGGGAAATGTTGAATCAACATGTGAAATAATATACAATTCAATAAAAGATGGAACTCGAATGATAGATACTGCTGCAGTTTATGGAACAGAAAAAGGAATTGGTTTAGGAATTAAAAAAGCAATTTCTGAAGGTTTAGTAAAAAGAGAAGATTTATTTATAATAACAAAATGTGGAAAACATGCAAGAGAAGATCCAGAAACTGCAATTAAAGGTTCATTAAAAGAATTAGATTTAGATTATGTTGATTTATATTTAGATCATTGGCCTTTATTTTTAAGAATAAATGAAAAAGGTGAAAATTTTCAATTAGTTCCTTTGCATATTTTTTGGCCAAAATTTGAAAGTTTAGTTGAAAAAGGTTATACAAAACATATTGGAGTTAGTAATTATAATGTTCAAACATTAATTGATTTATTATCTTTTTGTAAAATAAAACCTTTTGCAAATGAAGTCGAATTTCACCCTTATTTATATCAAAAAAATTTATTATATTTTTGTGAAAAAGAAAATATTAAAGTTTTAGCTTATAATCCTCTTTGTAAAGGAAATTATGATTATCATACAGGAAATGAAAAAATTGAATTTGAATTATTAGAGCATCCTATTATTAAAGAATTAGCTGAAAAATATAAAAAAACTCCAGGTCAAATTGTTTTAAATTGGGAAATTCAGAAAAATGTTATTCCTATTCCAGCAACAAAAAAATCTTCAAGAATGAAAGAAAATTTAGGTTCTTTAGAATTTAATATAGAAAAAGAAGATATTGAAAAAGTTGATTCTTTAAATAAAAATTATAGATTTGGTTCAAGTTTAACTTGGAATATTTTAGATAAATATGATATTTTTGCATAATAAATAATTAAATATTTAAATATTTAAATAATAATAATTTTTAATTTATTCTTTTTTTAAGCTTTCTTTATTATTTATCTTACCTAAAACTTTTTTTCTTTGTTTTAATAAATATTTATACATAACAAACAATCCAGGAATATATAATAAATAAAATATATAAATAATATACGATAATTTAATTTGATTAAAATAATTTGAATATTTATCTAAATCTTCTCTTGAATATAATAATGTTATCATTTCACCACTCACACCAATTGGATATAAAACAATAAAAAATGAATATCTACACCAAATTAAAAAATATGGAATTTCTATTTTGAAATTTAAATCTTTTTTTAATATTGAAAAATCATAAAATGGATATCTTACTATTTCAATTGTAGACCAAGCTAAACTTAATAATAAATAACCAAATGAAATGGAACTTGGAAAAAATTGTAATATTAATACAATTAAATTTCTTGTTAAAACTTGCATACATACTGTTAAAATTGGTGATTTTACAAATTTAATTATTGAATGTAATATTTCTAATGTCATTCCATATTGGACTATTTTTAATAAATAAAATGTATTATTATAAATATCTTTTATTGAATTTTTATATATAAAAATATTTTTATTTAAATTAATTAAAAAATATGACCAACCAATGAACATTAATAGATTATAAATTAAAAGATAATAAGATTTTAATATCATAATAATTTACAAATAAAAATTTAATATATTTTTTTAATATTAATTAATTATTTAAAATTTATTTATATAAATTTAATATTGATTTATTAAAAATTTTTTATTTCATCTAATAAAAAATAGTATAAAAATTAATAATAATAATCTCAAAACTCTATTTTAAAATAGTAGAAAATCCTCAATATTTATTATAAAAAGGCTTTTAATAAAATAAATATAAAATATTTTTCAAATGTTAGCTATCAAAAACAATGATAAAATAATTATAATAGAAAAAGTACAACCAAAAGTAATAGTAGAAACTTCAGTAGGATTAAAGCCAGCAGCGACATTATCTGGGGCAGAATGTATAAGATTATCTTTCCAAAATATTACTAAAATTTCAGACATTGCTTGTGTAATAGCCAGTGCTTTAATGAAAGTTTTTTCAAGTAATAAAGTAGCTGTTACTGTTTATGAAAAATTTAAAGGAAGTGTTGCTGTTCCTTCTGGTGCTTCTTATGCTGTTTATAGTTATGGAAATTATAAAATAATAGTTATATTTTATTATGATTAAAAGGAGATATTTTTATTTAGTTAATATTTTTAATATAAGTATATAATTTTAGTTTAAAATAATATTAATAATTCATTTCTTTTTTTTATTATAATATATTTTTTTATTTTTATATTTATTTTAAATATAATTTATTTATATTTATTTTATATTATAATGTCGGAATAATTATTTTATAATAATTTTTTATTATAAAATAATAAAAGAAATCTATTATTATTATATTTAATTAAAATATTTTCACATATTTACACTTTGAAATATATTTAACTTTTATAAATATATTCAATTTTTTGAGAATTTATATCAATACCATAAATTGAAGTACAATCTTTTGATAATTCAATACAACTTATATCACAATCAAAAGTAAAAGTATCTGAATCTTTAAATAATTGAGTAAAATATGGAAATTTAAGGCATTTTATACTATTTTTTGAATCTTGAAAAATAATTCCTCCTTTATTATAAATATCTCCATAAATTTTAGGTGAATTACAGTTAATATTATCTTTAATAGCAATTAATTTTCCATTAACAGAAAAACTTTTTAATAATTTTTTTTCATTACAATATACTATAATTAAAGGAATAGGTTTATTAACTATAAATGCATAGTTAACTGGAGTTTCTAAATTAATAGTTTGAACTATTTTTAATTGAGGGAATGTTAATAAATGTACAAATCCGTCTTTACTAGCAACTGTAAATAAATTAAGTTCTTCATTATAATTAATATGATTTATTTCATCAAAACATAAATAAATTGTATTTTCTAATTTCAATAAATCATCACCATTTTCTTTTTTTGTGTATGTTTCTCTAAATATTTTATTTAAATTTTCTTTTTTATTATATAAATTAAAATTACAATCATTTATATTTTCCTCATTTATTCGATAAACATACAAATTTCCTAAATGATTACCACATAAAAGAAAATTATGATAAACTTCAATTAATTCTAAAGCAGTAAAAACACCTTTTTCTTCAAGTTTAATTATGATTGGTTCATAATTTGAATAAAAATTAAAAAATATAATGTTTCCATTGAATTGACCACCCAAAAAAATGTAATTATTATTTTTAGAAATTGCAATATGATTTTGAGTAATAAAATAATTAGGAAAAATTTCTTCGCTGAGTTTTGTAAAATTAAATCTTTCAATATTATGATTAGAATAATTAATAAATTTAATCATTGAAGAATCAAAAAATCCATTTTCTGGTTTATAAACTATTATAACATTTTCATTAATTAAAATAAAAAATTGTTGAAAAAGATTGTCACATCTCATTAAAAAAAATGGTGTAGATAATTTTTTCAATTTAATAACATTTTTTTTAATTTTCTTTTCTAAACTCATAATATATTTTGATTTAAAATTTCCTTTTTTTTTTACTTTTTCATCACCAAATATTTTTAAAGGAAACAAACCTTTTCTAATTTTTTCATCAATATCATTAATTGTTGATGTTGTTGTATCAAAACTGTAATCAAAATTAATATTAATATTTTTTTTTTTATTTTTTTGATGCATTCCAAAAATTAAATTTAACCAATTTTCTAAATTTAAAGAAACTTTTTCACTTTCGAGTAATTCAGAATTATTTATTACAAATTCATTTTTATTTACAATATTATTATTTCCATATAAAAATTTATTATTTGTTAATAATATTTCAGGCAAATAAAAATATTCAGGAATGAATTCATAAACATTACTTATTGTTAATTCTTTTAATATTTCATTATTAATATTATTATTAATATTATTTTGAAATGGATTATCATTATTATATACAATATTACTATTATTTATATAACTTTTTCTTGAATCAAACTTTAATTTATATAAAAAAAATGGATAAATTTTAACCAAATCATTTTTAACTGATTCATAATTTAAATAATATGAATTATTTATATCATCAAAATTATTTATTTCGTTTATTTTTTCTTTTCTAACTGGAATTGTTAAATCTCTTATTGTATCATCTTTTGAATATAAAAGAGGAAAAATTGGATATTGAGTAATATCAAAAAATGAACGATTTGAAAAATAATTTGTTATCATTAAAAAATAACTATTTGATATTTTATATTCATTCCATAAATTTATAATATCATTAAAATAAACTTCTTTATTCGTATTAAATATAACATTATTTTGTAAATAAAATGCATTAAAATATCCAATTATATTAGTAAATTTTTTTACTAAAATTGGAAGCATATTTTCAATAATTTTACTTAAAAATTCTTTTTTTTTATCCAAAAAATTAAAATAATATCCTTTTCCATTTTTTGTAATTATTTCAATTGCAGAATCTTTATAAAAATAATTTCTTAAAAATATAAAAATTATGTCTGAAATTATTATTTTTTTTATTTTAATTAAATCATTATAATTTTCAATATCAAATAACAAACTACATTTATTAGAATATTCAATTCCAAAACAACTTAAAATTTTTAATTCTCTTAAAGGAATAAATTTAATAAAATTACCTTCACCTTTATCAATAGTTAAAAATCCATTTATATGTCTTTGTTCTTTAATTAAACAACATCTATAAATATTATCATATTTATCTAAATTTTCAAAATCTATCATTTTATTTATGATTTTATTAATTGAATTTTTTTTTTCATCATTATCTAATTGGTTTTGAAATAAATTTATTTTTATTATTGAATTATCATTTTTATAAATATCTTCATCAAAATTATTTTCTTTTGTATTAAATTTATCATCAATTAAAATAGGTTTTAATAATGGTCTAATTAATGTGTTTGTAAAATGATTTCTAAAATGAAATTTTTCAAAATTATTTTTTTTTAAACTATTTTTATCTACCCAAAATTCATTTAATCTAAATAATTTTAATTTTGTTTTTTTATACATTTCTATTCTTTTTTCTAAATCTACTAAATATATATAAAAACAATTATTTTTATATTTTTCATAAGAAATTCTTTCTTCTTCTAATTTACTATTTAATAATTTAAGATCAACTTCAATTTTATCATCTTCCATTTCTATTATATTATATGAATTATTATTAATATTAATTTTATTATTATCATTATTATTATTATTATTATTATCTTTATTATTATTATTATTATCATTATTTTTATTATCTTTATTATTATTTACATTATTATTATTATTTACATTATTATTATTTACATTATTATTATTTTCATTTTTTTGTTCAAAATTTTTTAAACGTATTAATAATTCATCTATTGTTTTTAAAACATTTGAATCATTAGTTGTATTTTTAAGATTTGTTAAAAATTCATAAGTTATAAAATTTAATCGACCTTTTATTTTTTTTCTTTTATTTTCTTCAGGTTTTTTAAGTTCATTCGTTTTTTCATAATATTCAATTAGTTCATTAAGAAAATCAAATAAATCTTTAAATTCATCTAAAAAATTATTTTTGTCTTCTGTTAAATTTATATAATCGAAATAAAATTCAAAAAAGATTACAAATCCTGATTTTTTTAATAATTTATTATTATTAAAATATAATTCATTAATTTTAGTTGAAATAAGTAAATCTTTATAATATAATTCTTTTTGTCTTTTAATAATAAAACGAACATTATTTAGTAAAAATTGTAAAATTTCTTCATTTAATTTTGTTTCATTTTTAGGCAAATATTTTCTAAATTCATTTATAAAATAAAATAATATTAAACTCTCGTTTTCTATTTCATTTAAAATATTATAGTTTTTATATAAATCTTGATAATTATTAAAATTTAAATTTTGATTTTTTATAAAATTATCTTGATTAACAATGTAAAAGAAATTTTCAAAAAAATTTTTATTTTTCGTTGCTCTTAATAAAAAACTTAATAAAAAAGATTTTATTACATATTCTTCTTTACTTTTTTGATAAATTTTGAAAATCAAATTCACTAAAAAAGTTAAACCATATTTTTTATAATTTTGAAAATTTTTTAATTTCGTTTTTAAAAAAAAAAGAATCTTATTCATTAAAGTTAAATAATTATTTTGATCTAAATTTGTTTGATTAAAAATGTTTTCATTTAAATATTCATAAAAAAAATTTTTATCATCATCATCATCTATATATAAAAGTAAATTAAAAATAATCATAAAACCATTATAAACAATAGTATCATCTTTAGATTTAAATAATATATCTAAATCAGAGCTTATTTTTTCTTTTATCATTTTATTTTTTATTTCATCATTTATTAATATTATTTTTTCTTGTTCGTTTTTGTTTTGATTTAGTTTTCTTTCTTCTTTTTTTAATTCATTTATTTTATCAACCATTAATAAATTATTAATTAATAAATTTAAGAACATTTCATTATTAAATTCTTTTAAAAAATCTAGTAATAAATTTAATAAATAATTACTAATTGATATTTTTTTATTGATTAAATCAAAAATATTTTGAATAAATATCTTAATTGTTTTATTTTGAATTTTACAATTATTTAAAATATTTTTAATCATCATTAATAAAACTTTATATGTTTTTGAAATTTCTTTTTTATCTTCTTTTTCTTCATTTAATGATAAATCAAAAAATATTAATTCACCTAAAAAAAAATTATAATCAATTTCATTAGTTTTAAATTGTGTTATCTCTTTTATTATTGAAGTTGCATTTAAAAATTTTAAATTGTTAAAAAAATATTTATAAAATTTTTCACGAAAATTTATTTCACTATATTCATTATTATGATAATATGCATCAATATTATTAATAAAATTTTCAAAAATATTTTCATTAACTTTTAAAAAAGAAGGAAAATTTTGAAAATAAAGTCCTAAAATTTCAAACATATTTTCTTCATAAAATAATTCTAGATTACATTGAAATTTTAATAAATTATTTAATGTATTAAATATAGTTTTAATAATAAAATCATCATATTCTTTTTCATAATTACATATAATTATTAAATCAAATAAAGGTAAAAATTCTTTAAATCCTCCAATTGTTTTAATTTGATTATTATAATTCATAAATTTGTTCATAAAAGTTCCTTGATTAAAAATTAATTTTAAATTATCAAAATTATCATTTATTAAAAATTGATTTTCACCAATGTCATCTTTAAATGAATTTGGTTCAAAATCAAATTTTAATAAATTACTTTCAATTTTATAATCGCTATATATTAAATCATCAAAATTATTATTATTTGTTAAATCAAATTTATTATTATTTTTACAATGATTCATTAAAAAGTTTTTTATATTTTCATTACAACCAAAAATACCTTTAATTGAATAAACTTTTCCTATAAAATCATTTAAAAAAATTAAATCTGTGATTTCTTTATCATTTTTTTTTTCTTTCTCAGTTTTTTTTTCATTCTCATTAGGTTTTATATTTGTTTTTATTATTAAATAAAATACATTAAAATTATCATCAAAATGTTCTATTTTTTCTTCTTCATCAAAAATAAGACTAAAATAAAATTTTATCACATTTTTTGATTTTAAATTAAAATCATCTTTGATAATTTTATCAAATAATTTTATTTTAATTTTTAAAATGTTTTCGAAATTATTTTTTGATTTTTCAATTAACTTATTATCTAAATTTATAGTTAAATTCTGTTTATTTTGAAATCTAATATTAATTAATTGACAAACTCTATTTTCAAATTTTGTAAAAGTATCTAAATTCAAATGAATAAAAACTGTAATTCCAGAAATAAAGTTATTTTTGTTGTAAATAATATTTGTAAAATTTTCAGGAATTTTAACTGATAAATTTATTCCATATAATAGTGAAAAATTAGAATAAATATTATCCCCTATTGAATATAAAATTCCCCAAATTAAAAAAATCTTTTTTAATTGATTTAATTTAATATTTTTATTTATTATTTTTAAAACATTTTGATAAAAAGAATAATAATCAATTTTTTTTAAAGGAATATTATTTTTACATATTAATAAAATATTTTCAATATTTTTTATTTCTTTATCATTTAAATCATAATTTAATATCAAATCAAAAAAAAATTGAAAAATTGATTGATTATTTAAAAGAATGTCATTAAAAAAATTAGATAAAATAGGATAAAAATTTAAAATATTATATATTATATCTAAATCATTTTGTATTTCTTTTTTTTCTTTTTTATTTTTTAGGAACTTTTCAAAAATATTTTCTTTTTCAAATTCTTGAAGAAAATTTTCAATTTTTTCAGATTCATAATCTTTAATAAATAATGATGTTGTTTTGAAATTATGAATCAAATTAATTAATTTCATTCTTTTATTTTTATTTATAAATTCATCTTCATTATCTACCATAATTAATAAATATTTATAATAATTATTATGATAATTATTATTTTTTATATTATTTTAATTATTTTTTAATGAATGAAAAAACTACTACATTTGATCCTGATGCTTTAGAATCAAATGCTTTAAATATTGATGATTTTATTTGTTCGATTTGTACTTTATTACCAAATCCAAATTTAGCAATTGAAGATGAAAATTGTAGTCATATATTCTGTAAAAAATGCATTGAAAATTGGATGAAAAAATCTAATAAATGTCCAATTTGTAATAATATAATTAAACAAAGAGATATAAAAAAAAATAATAAATTTTTTTTTAGAACTTTAAGTTCTTTAATTATTAAATGTGATGAATGTAATTGGAAAGGAGAATTATCAAATTATGAAACTCATAAACAAAATGAACATAAAAAACAAGAAGTAAAAAAAAATAATTTATCAACATTTGAATTAAATAATTATTATGAAGTTAAAATTCATTTACATCCTTTATTATACATTTCAAATGAAGCAGAATTTAAATGTAATGGAAAATTATATGAAAATTGTCAAAATAATAATAATATAGAACAATATAAATTAATTTGTAATGATTGTAATTATAATTTATGTGCTCAATGTGCTAAAAAATATTTAATAAAAAAAATTGAACCAATTAAAATTCATGAAAATATAAATTACATGAAAGATAATTATTATGATTTATCATTAATTCATGAACATCCTTTAAAATATTTAGATATTGATAATAATAAAATTTGGTGTTGCGATGGGAAAAATCTAAATTTTAAATGCTTTTCAAAAATTAATAAATATAGTCAAACTAAAGATATTCCAAGATTTAATTGCAGTTTATGTAATTTCAATTTATGTAAAAAGTGTGCTGAAATTTATTTTAATTTAGGAAATTATAAAGATGATGTTAAAAAAAGTTGTAAAATTTTTTAATAATTAATTATTTTAATTATTTTAATTATATTAAATTAATTAATTTTAAATTTAATTTTATATGAATTCTACTTTAATTAATTTAAATAATAAAGAATTTGATTTAAATAATGTTTGTAAAGTTTCTTTTGATTTAAATTTATTAAAAAATTTTTTATTTAATTTATTAGAAGAAAATTTTAATAAATATCAAAATTTTTTTCAAATTTTAAACAAATCTGAAAAACAAAACAATCAAATTTTAAAAAATCAAGAAGAAATTAATAAAAAATTAAATGTTTTTGAAAGTATTATTAATGAAAAGGATGAAAATAAAGAAAATAATTTAGAAAATAATCCAAAATTTATTTCTTTATTAAATAGAATAAAACAATTAGAAACAAAATTTGATTTAAATTATCAAAATTCAAATAACGAAAAATTTAATTTTATTGAAAAAAATATAAATGATTTTAAATATAAAATAAATGAATTAAACACAAAATTTAAACAATTAAAAAATGAATTTGATGAAAATCAAGATTTTACTAAAATTTTAACTAATAAATCTTCTAATTCAAATTCAAACGGTGAAAAAATTGATATTAATGTTGCAATTTTAGAAAATATTCAAAAAAAAAACAGTAAAAAATTTGAAGAAATAGAAAATAAATTAGAAAATTTAATAAATAACAAAAATTTTTTAGATTCTATTCAAAATTATCTAAACAACAAAATAAAAATTTCCGAAGAAAAAATAGAAAATTTAATAAAAAATGAAAAAGAAGAACAAATAAAATTAAAATCAAATTTTCAAGAAAAAATTACAGAAATTGAAAATAAAAATAATCAAAGTAATTTAGATATTATAAATCAATTAAAAGAATTAAAAGAATTATTTAAAAAATTTAATGAAAAAATTTTAAGAGATTTAAATTCAAAAGCATCAAAAGAATTATTTTATAATCAAATGGAAATGATTGAAAAAAATACAGATAATATTAATATTTTATTTGATTCAAAAGAAGAATTATTTTCATTTTATAAAAAATTAAATAATGAAATTTTTATTTACACTAAAAAATTAGAACAAATGGATGGAGCAATTTTACAAATAAAAAATGAAAGTTTGCCTATTGAAAATATTAAAAATGAAGTTCAAAAAAATATTAGAAAAAATTTAAATTATTTTGATTTTAGTCAATTTTTAGAAATTTCTGTTTTTGATAATTTTATGAAATTATACAAAAGAGAATTTAAAAATATTTCAAATAATATTGAAAAAAATACAAAATTTTTAGCTGATTTAAATGAAAATTTAAAGAAAAAATTAGATAAAAATGATTTAGATGAAATTGAAAATTTTTATAAAAACGAATTAGAAAAATTTAAAGATTTTAGTTTAAAAAAATTTTCAGATAAAATTAAAATTGATAAAAATTTAAAAGTTTTAGATAATAATATTCAAAAATTAGGAGAAATTTTAGGAAAAAATACAATTAATGATTTTAATTTTTATAATATTAATAATAATAATAATATCAATAAAAATTGTTTATTATCAAAACAATCTTTTATTAATCCAAATTATTGTGCTTCTTGTGAATCTTTTATTGGAAATTTAAGTAATTTTGAAGAAAATAATAATATTAAAAAACAATTTTTTGAAGAAAAAAAAGAAATAAATGAATTCAAAAAAATTAAAAAAAAAATTCCAATTAATAATCAAAATAAAGATGATTATTTTAAAAAAATTAAAAGTGAAAAAATTATTATAAATAGAAATAAATCTGTTAATAATGATGAAAAGAAAAAAAATTATTTAAATAACAATAATATTTTAGAAGAAAATTCATTAAATTATTCTGAAAATAATAAAATTATTGATGAAAAAAATAATGAAGAAAAAAATAATAATAATAATAAAAAAATTATCATTTTTAATGAAAATAATAATAATATAGAAGAAAATAAAATTATTATTGAATCTCAACCTAAAATCTTAAAAATTTTAAAGAAAAAAAATTAATAATAACTATAAATAAAAAAATTATAAATATTTTTTTATTTTAAATATTTTTTTAATCTTATATTTATAAAAATTAGAAATATTTAACAATAATTTTTTAATAAATAATAATATAATAATATAAATATTTTATCAAATAAATAAATTTCTTAATAAATTAATATGTTTATTAATTTCTTTAATCCAATTTCCTCCAGTGAATAAAGAATGACTACAAGAATCAAAAACCATAATAATTCTCATTAATTCAATTAATCTTAAATCAAATAATTTTTTAATATAATTTTCAGGTAATAAAGGACAATTCATATATTCATCATTATTTGGTAAACTTTGATGAAATAATATTAAAACACTAATATCATAAATAAATTTATTTTTTTCTTTTAATTTTAATAAAAAATTTTCTATTATTTCTATATGTTTAAAAGTTAAATTATATCGAATGTCTATTATTTTATTTTCATCATTATTTTCTTTTTCTGTGGTTTTTTTATCATTATTTTCAATATTTATTTCATTATTTATTTTTTCATTATTTTCTTTATTTTTTTCTTCTTTTGTTTCTAATTTTTTTTCTATTTCATTTTTATTATCATTTTCATTTGTTTTTTTTTCAGTTAAAATTTCTACTTTTTTAATAATTTTATCAACTTCAAAAGAATCCAACAAAATTTCTTTCAAATAATTAAAATCCTCAACAAATTTATTTTTTTCATCCAAATTTTCAAAAATAATTTTATTATTTTCCAAAAAACTTTCAATAAAAATAATATAACTTTTAAAAGGATGACATAAATCTTTTACATAAATATCTGAATTAAAATTACATTTTTCTTCATTTTTATTCATTTTTATATGTTTTCCACAATCATGAAATAAAATTGTCCAAAAAATAATATTTTTATCATAATCATTAAAAATTTTATTATTTTCAAAATTTAAATTAACCATGTATAAAAAAATTGAAATATGTTGTTTTGTATAAATTTTTAATTCTTTCCAATAATTTTTTACTATAAATTCATTTATTTCTGATTCATTTTCTGTTATTATTTTTGGTGTAAAAGATTTTATTTTCAAATTTAAATTCGATTTGTTAAAATCTTCGATTGATTTTAAATAATTTGAAATTATTTCATCTATTTTTAATATAAATTCAAAATATTTTGGAAAATTTTGTTTAAAATCAATTTCATTCGGAATGATTTTATTATTTTCTGAATTCAAAAAATCTTTTGATTCAGGAAAATATTCATATTTTATTAAAATTTCTTTTATAAATAATGAACAATTTTCAAACAATAAATTATTTTTTAAATTATAATTCATAATGAAAAATAATATTATTTTTATTTTAAATAATTTTTAATAAGAAAAATATTAAAATAATTTAACATTTTATAAATTAATAAATAAATATTTTTACTATAATTATACAATTATAAGACATTATTTTATAATAATCATAACAAAAAAACTCTACTAAATATAAAAAATATAATTTAAAATATATTAAAAATTTTCAAACCATTTATTAAATTTTTCTTGATCACTTCTACTAATTTTAACTTCTTTTTCAGGCATCCATTCTTTCATATGATTATTAATATAATCTGTATATTTTATAGTAGCAACACTCAAATTATCATTTTGACTTACAGAAGTAATAAAATTACTAATATCACAATCATCATCTTGATGTTTATTAATCGCAACATTAGGCAACGATTTAATTTTGGGCAAATAAGGAGCTTTTAAATTCAACATATTCAATTCCTCCCAATTAAATCCATTAAACCAAATATGTCTTTTAATTCCATCAAAAGTTGTCAATCTCAACATTGGATTTTTTTCAAGCATATTTTTAATTAAATTTTTAAATTCTTTATCTTTAACAAACAAAGGAAAAACTATTTTATTATTAATAATACTAATATAAATTTCCATTGGATCTTCAGCTGTTTCACCAAAAGGAACTCCACCACAAATAAATTCAAACAAACAAATTCCAATCGACCAAAAATCAACTTGAAATGAATAACCTTCGCCTAAAATAACTTCTGGTGCCATGTAATGAGGAGTTCCAATTATTGTATTAGTTCTATCTTCAATTTCTTTACATGTTCCGAAATCTATTAATTTTATATAACCATTTTCAATAACAATAATATTTTCTGGCTTTAAATCTCGATAAATAAATTTTCTTTCATGCAAATAATTAATTGCTTCCATCATACTTGCGGTATAAAACATCGATTGAGCTTTGTTTAATAATCCTATGTCTCTTATTACATCAAATAATTCTTTTCCTTTTAAATATTCCATTAGAAAATAAATGTTGTTTTTATCTTTCAAACATTTTACTAATTTTACAATGAAAGGATGGTCAATTTTTAATAAAATGTCTTTTTCTAAATTCAAATTTGAATGCAAACATTCATAATCAATGTGTTTTTTACTAATTGCTTTAATTGCATAATTGAAATTGTTTTTTTCGCAGAAAATTAAAGAAACTGAACCATAATTTCCTGAACCTAATTCTTTAACGAAATATAAATCATTCAATGTGATTGAATTATCTTGTAAAAAATATCTGTTCATTAAAAAATTTTTTATGTTGTTGTTAATGCTATTTAAAAAATTTTCTTTGTTTAATGAATATAATTCAGTTGAATCTTCAATTGCAATTGCTGTTGCTGATCGTTTTTCTTTTTTTGTTATTAACGATCTTTCACCGAAAAAATCTTTTTCATTTAAAGTTCGTAAATATTTTTTATTTTGTTCAATTTTAATTTTTCCTTTTTTTACTATGTAAAATTTATCACCAATTTCACCTTCTTTAATAATAATTTCATCTTTATTGAATTTTTCAATTTCAATTTTTGAACTAATTTCAATTATTTTATTTTTACTTAAAGATTTGAATAAATTAATTTTACTTAAAATTTCAATTATTTCGCTTTTTGTAATAATTTCATTGAAATTCTTACAATTTAAATCATTTAAAATTAAATCAGTTTTTGCTTCTATAAATAAAGCATCAGGCGAAGGAATCAAAGGAAAATTTAATTTTTCTTCGTCTTTTAATAATAAGTTTTTTTCAAATAAAATTTCACCTCGACTAAAAACAATTTCATTCGTATTTTTTTTACAAAGATTCCCATCAATCATTATTACAAAATTAGAAGATTTTTTATAACCTTTCGAAAACGCGCAATAATCATTATTTAAATTAATCGCTTCGAAATATTTAAAAACTTGACTA
>JAEEGL011355886.1_pt1 | contig 14937 bp, 13 predicted proteins | sample 9134231 | NCBI WGS metagenome assembly JAEEGL01 (sample SAMN16246548, study PRJNA631951) | gut metagenome | biome: gut microbiome; feature: rumen; material: fiber-attached | host: Bos | place: Iran: Karaj | collected 2018-10
CGACCTGAAGGTGAAATCGGTCGATGTGGAGGCCTGGTCTCACAGACAGAAGAAGTATTTTGAGGTTGGCAGCTGCTCCAACTTAGGAGACGCTCAGGCCAGAAGACTGCGCATCCGTGTTCAGGCGGAAGACGGCAGCAAGTATCTGGCGCACACCTTAAACAACACCGTCGTGGCTCCGCCCAGAATGCTGATCGCCTTCCTGGAGAACAATCTGCAGGCGGACGGTTCGGTTCGCATTCCGGAAGTTCTTTGGCCTTACATGGGCGGACAGAAGGAATTACGGGTTAAATAAAATACCGCAAGGAGATTTGAATGCATAAATACTTACGTGCCGTTGGTTTTTACAGCACTTACAACCGACAGGCGGAGGAGCATCTCTTAAAGCGCATGGAGGAAGATTTTACGTTCAGTTCTTCCTTCGTGGATCATAACGGCGAAGAGCAGGCAGAGATCGAAGTATCTCTGCTGCCGGACGCCGGCGTGATTCTGCGGGGGACGCTCGACAATCATCATGGTTTTCACAGGGATTTTTATTATCCGTATCTGCGAAACGAGGAGATTACGGTTTCGGCGCCGGTGGAAATCGATCATAAAATTGATCAGGACAGCTACACCTGTATGTGTGACGAGCTTCGGGTAGGAATTTCTCTGATTTTTCATCTGAGCAATTCCTTTGAGTTCGCGCAGCGCAAAAAGAAAATCGAAGATATTGAAGGGTGCTGTCTGTCCGCGTTTTCCATCAACGGGAAAATCCTGATTCCACTGAAGAAAAACGATAAAGAGGTGGAGGTCACCAAAACCGCCCGCACGAAAAACTTAGAGCTCATGGAGGCAGCCCGCAAGGGCGATGAGAAGGCGATGGAGTCTTTATCCCTGCAGGATATGAACAACTATGCCTTTATCAGCCGCCGCCTTGAGCAGGATAAGGATGATCTGTATTCCATTTTAGATACGCTCTTTATGCCCATCGGGGTGGAGTGCGATGAATACAGCATCCTGGGAACGATTTTACAGGTTGAGAAATTGACGAATAAGTGGACGGAAGAGACGGTTTTCCGTCTCACCGTGGAATGTAACGATTTACAGTTTCCTATTATGATCAACAGCCGGGATCTTTTGGGCGTGCCGGAGGTTGGACGGCGGTTCAGGGGCGATATCTGGATGCAGGGAAGTGTAAAATTCAAGGAGTAATACATGAAGCAGAAAAACAAACCCTATCCTTATTATGATACTCTCGAGCAGCTGACGACCTTAAGGGAAATGGTCGACGTCAAAACGGCAAAGATCCCGGATCAGACGGCATTTGGCTGGTTTGAAGGCGATAAGGAAATAAAGAGAACCTATCGCGAGTTTCAGGAGGACATGGAAAAAATCGCGGTCTACCTGATCCTTCGCGGGTTTGACCGGGCTCATCTCGCTCTCATCGGGGAAAACAGTTATAAATGGCTGTGCGTATACATGGCGATTGCCTGCACGCGAAACGTCGCTGTCGTGCTGGATAAGGATATGCCCGACGAGGAAATTCTGGATGTGCTGGAGAGAATGGATACAAAGAAGGTTCTGGCATCCGATTCCCTCTATAAACTGAAAACAAAATCCGGGGTGACGGCACACGAGGAGGAATGGAAGTCCTTCTCGGATCTGGAGAAAGAAAGCGATGCCATCCGGGAAGCGGAACCGGAAAAATGGAATAAGGCCTACGAAACCTACAAGGCGCTGACCATTTTGCCGGAGGATACCGCCAGCATTTTCCTAACTTCCGGAACCACCGGAAAGCGCAAGGGCGTTATGCTCTCCCATAAAAATATCATGGCGGATATCAACGGCTCCAGCCGTCTGTATATTCCCACCGGACAGGTGCTGGTGGTTCTGCCCTTCCATCATGCCTTCGGTCTCGTGGTGGCCCTGTGGATGGTGTACAATTATGAGTATCCCAGCTATATAAACAGCAGCCTTCGCCGCATCACCAAGGAGCTGGCGCTGGTCAAGCCGCAGACGATGATGATGGTGCCCCTGTTCGTGGAAACCTTCCACAAACAGATCTGGGCCACGGCCAGAAAGCAGGGGAAGGAAAAGACCCTGCGCACCGCAATGAAGATTTCGGATTTTCTTCTGAAATTCGGTATCGATCTTCGGAAGAAATTCTTTAAGGACATTCAAAATACTTTCGGCGGAAATCTGGAATTTATCATCTGCGGAGGAGCACCGCTTGACCCGATGTATGTCAAGGAATTCCGTTCGTTCGGAGTCGAAATTTTAAACGGCTACGGAACGACGGAATGTTCTCCCTGTGCCTCGGTCAACCGCAACTATTATAAAAAGGACGGAACCATCGGCGTTTCGCTGCCGGACGTGCAGTTTAAGGTGGCCGACGACGGCGAGGTATGGATTAAGGGCGATATCGTCATGCAGGGATATTATAAAGATCCTGAGGCAACCGCGGCTGTCTTAAAGGATGGCTGGTATGCCACGGGCGACCTGGGCCATATCGACGAGGATGGCTTTATCACCTTGACCGGCCGCAAGAAAAACCTTATCATTCTTGCGAGCGGTGAGAATGTCTCCCCGGAGGAGCTGGAGGAAAAACTGCTGCGCGATCCTCTGATTGAGGAAGTGATCGTGCGGGAGGAAAACGGAGAAATCGCTGCCGAAATCTACAACAGCCAGCTTTCGGATGAGACGAAATCGGAGATTGAAAAGAGCGTGGAGCGGTTTAACAAGACGATCCCCATGTACAAGAGGATTACGAAGATCCACTTCCGCGATACAGAATTTGAGAAAACAACCACGAAAAAAATCAAAAGGAGTTAACAGCATGCACGAGAAAATTTGGAAAATTCTGATGAACTACTCGGAAAAGAGTGAAGACGAAATCAAGCCGGAATCCAATCTGCAGACGGATCTCGGGTTAAATTCCCTGGATGTCATCGGTATCGTGACGGATTTTGAGGATCAGTTCGGCATCTCCATTCCGGATGAGGACATCCTGACGCTGACCACCGTGAAGGATATCGAAGAGTATATCCAGAAAAAGCAGGGAGCGTAAAGAAACAGTATAAGGAAAAAGATCCCGCTGCAGTGCACGAAACACGCTGCAGCGGGATCTTTTTATGCACAGGGCCGCCCAAAGGTTATTGCCACCTGTCGGTGGCGGGCGGCCCGCGCATACGAGTAGGGTGGATTGATATCCTCCCTACTCGATTGATAGAATATAAGGGGAAATGTGGGAAAATGATTAGCTTAAAGCGGCACCTAAGGCCTTGCAGGCTGCGATGGCATCGTCATCCGGCGCGTTGTTGGCGGTGACGCTTTCGTGGGCCAGGGTCAGGTTCGCATTCTGGCAGCGTTCTTCCCAGGAACGCATCCATTCGCCGTCTCCCCAGCCGTAGGATCCGAACAGGGCGATCTTTTTCCCGGTCAGCTTCGCTTCGATGCTATCCAGCATGGGAACAAATTCACTGTCCTCCAGTTCTTCCGCACCCATGGCAGGGCAGCCCATCGCCACCGCGTCAAAGCCGGAGACATCGCCAACCTCGGCACAGGGGATCAGGGAAACCTCAGCGCCTGCTCCCTTTGCGCCTTCTGCCACGGCTTCCGCCATCGTCTGGGTATTACCCGTTCCACTCCAGTAGATAACTGCTACTTTACTCATATTACTTGATTTCCTTTCTTATATTTTTCGTATCATGCGGAATTGTCAGCCGGGAAAGACTCCAGCCCTCCTGATTGCGCTTCAGATACGATTTTGTACAGTTCTCGCAGCGCCGGAATATCTTTTTTGATTCAGTTTCGTCGCTTTCAAACACCTTCCATAAACCGGTGCACTTACAGGGCTTGTGCTCTATAAACCCCCGCACGTCTACCGGGGGATATCCAAGAAACAGGCCGATTTCGTGAGGAAACGTTTCCGATTCCCGCAAACGTCTGACCAGCCAGGCGAGCTGCTTGCCTATGTTTCCGGCGGGATATCCGGATTTTTTCAGAATATCGATGGCAAGCGGATTCTGCAGGTCGTGTCTTAACATATCCGGTCGATACAGATAGATGAGCGCCTTTCCATTCTTACACTGAAGCGGAACGGCGCAGACTCCTTTTTGCAGCACACAGCGGTTTACCTCGCGAAGACTATCGGTCAGTTCCGCCCGGTTTTCAAACGGACAGTTAAACAGGCTTCCGGTTTTGATCGCGGCCAATGTGGGTGCACAGTAGCGGATCACGATTTCGTCAGACATACGGCATCCTCTTTCTGTACCAGCGAGTGAAGGCTCATTGGTACATGTTTCCTCTAAAACGTGTTAGATAGGACTAACCATATGTGCTAAAAAATGCCTGCGAAAAAGGCAGGACTTAGGTTAGTGATAACTAACAACCATATAGTAACACCACTGCTTTCTTTTGTCAAGGAAATATTGATTGACAGACAGCAAAACATGTGCTAGTCTAACGGCGCAACTACATAACTGCAGAAGAAGTTTCCGGGGGAACAGCAGCCCGCGGTGTTTCGTTGTCTTTTGAAAAAGGCGCAAAACTCCGCAAACAGACTTGCTTGCCGAAGGAGTAAAACTCTCAGGCGCCTTGATTTTTAAAGGCGGGGACCGGAACGGATGCAGCTCTGGAGAAGTCCACTTAACAAAGTGGATACCGAAGGTGCAAGGCGAATGTTTTTATTCGACAGATGACATGCTTGTCTGAACGAAGATTTCGCCGAATCTCTCAGGTAAAAGGACAGAGTGTTTTCGCATGCTTTAATCAGCGTGCCCCAATCTTTGTGCTTTCTTTTCCGGAACAGTCTATCAGACTGTTCCTTTTTTCGTTGCAGAAAGGAAAGGAAGAAAACATGTTACTGAAAGTCGTTCAAATCATCAACGCGTATCTCTCTGATTACATCCTGATCATCCTTCTGATCGCCGTGGGTCTCTGGTACTCCATCAAGACCCGATTTGTGCAGGTCCGATGCTTTAAAGAAGGCATGTCGAAGGTGTTCGGCAACCTGACCCTGCACGGCGAAAAGCACGAAAGCGGCATGAGTTCGTTCCAGGCTCTTGCGACGGCCATCGCGGCCCAGGTCGGTACCGGCAACATCGTCGGCGCCAGCGGCGCAATCTTAACCGGCGGCCCCGGTGCCATCTTCTGGATGTGGATCATCGCCTTCTTCGGGATGGCCACGATCTATGCGGAAGCGGTCCTGGCCCAGAAGACCAAGCAGAAAGGCCCGGACGGCCATGTGCTCGGCGGCCCGGTGTACTACATCACCACCGCGTTTCAGGGATCGTTTGGCAAGGGTCTGGCGACTTTCTTCTCTGTAGCGATCATCCTGGCCCTCGGTTTCTTTGGCTGCATGGTGCAGTCCAACTCCATCGGTGAGACGTTCCAGACGGCTTTCCACATTCCGACCTGGGTGACCGGCATCATCCTGGTGGCCATCTGCGCGGCCATCTTCCTGGGCGGCATCAAGAGACTGGCCTCTGTCACCGAGAAGGTGGTTCCGATTATGGCGGCGCTGTTCGTCGTGGGCGGCCTGATCATCCTGTTGCTTCGCATCACCGCGGTTCCGGAAGCGATCGCGTTGATTTTTAAGTACGCGTTCGCGCCGCAGGCCATCATCGGCGGCGGCATCGGCTACGCCATCAAGACGGCGATCAGCCAGGGCGCCAAGAGAGGCCTTTTCTCCAACGAAGCCGGTATGGGTTCCACGCCGCACGCGCATGCGCAGGCGAACGTGGCGGATCCCCATGATCAGGGTGTTGTGGCCATGATCGGCGTGTTTGTGGATACGTTCATCGTCCTGACCTTAAACGCGCTTGTCATCATCACGACGCTCTACACCAAGGGCGGCATCCTGGCGGAAGGCTACACGGGCGCCGTCACGGAAACCATCAGCAAGACGAACCTGGCGCAGACAGCCTTCGGATCCGTGTTCGGAACCGGTTTCGGCTCGGCCTTCGTGGCGATCTGCCTGTTCTTCTTTGCCTTCTCCACCATCTTAGGATGGAACCTCTTCGGCAAGATCAACATGATCTACCTGTTCGGAGAAAAGTCCACCAAGGTGTACACCATCATCGCGCTGGTCTTCATTTTCTTGGGAACCCTGGCCTCCAACGATCTGGTCTGGGAGCTTACGGACATGTTTAACCAGCTGATGGTCATCCCCAACGCGATCGCTCTGTTCGCTTTAACTGCCATGGTCGTTAAAGTGTGCCACGGAGCCGGAAAGAACTCTTAAAGGGAACTAAACGTTTTCCTTATGAGATAGCCCACACATTCCAACACATGCACCAAAAGAAAGGAGCAACATCATGAACTATTTGCAGATTTCAAACCTTCCGATTATGTGGGTTCTTTGCAGCTTCACCGTTATCATCGCAGCCTTACAGGCTCTGCTGTTCATCCGCACCGCCAACAAGGCAACCAAGGAATGCAACATTAACCCGGAGATTCCGAAGCAGGCATTCCGCATCGGTCTTGTGAGCGCCATCGGCCCCGCGCTTGGCGTGTTCATCGTCATGGTCGGCCTCATGAGCGCCATCGGCGGCCTGATCGGAAAGGTTGTGGAAAGAGACGGGGATACCGTTAAGCTCCTGGTGGACGAAGCAAACGGAACCACCGCCACTTTCGTGATTTACGCGATCCAGCAGATCATCAAACCGGCGGAAGAATAGGAAGTATAGAAGGCCAGGCACTTGGCGGCAGGATCTGCCAGTGCCTGGTTTTCTTGCAGATGTGCATGGGAGGAGTGTTCCAGTCACGACCATGCCACAGGCGCGATGTGCATAGTCGTGACTGGAACGTATATTGACAATTTAGTGCTTTTCGCTATAATTTAAATGATTTCCGGCATTCGGACAGTTGTTTTGCGAAATAAAAGAAGCCGGGCAGGGCAAAATGCCCTGGAGGAAAGTAGTCACAAAAGATCAGGAGGTATCGTAATGAATGATGTTTTAAAGAGAATTGGAGAAATCGGCATTATCCCCGTTGTTGTTTTAAACGACGCGAAGGATGCGGCTCCGCTTGCCAAGGCCCTTATGGAGGGCGGTCTTCCCTGCGCCGAAGTTACGTTCCGCACGGCAGCAGCCGAGGAATCCATCAAGATCATGAGCACGGAGTATCCGGACCTGTTTGTCGGTGCCGGCACGGTTCTTACGATCGATCAGGCCAACCGCGCGATCAACGCCGGCGCGAAGTTCATCGTTGCCCCTGGCTTAAATCCGGAAATCGTGCAGTACTGCATCAACCGCGGCGTTCCGGTATGCCCCGGCACCTGCACCCCTTCCGACGTGGAGAGAGCTCTTGCGTTAGGTCTTGACTGCGTGAAGTTCTTCCCGGCCGAGCCTTCGGGCGGTCTGCCTTTCATCAAGGCGATGGCAGCAGCGTACGTCAACGTGAAGTTCATGCCCACCGGCGGCATCAGCGCGAAGAACGTCCGCGAGTATCTGGCTTATGACAAGATCCTGGCCTGCGGTGGTTCCTGGATGGTCAAGGGAAGCCTGATTGACGAAGGCAAGTTCGACGAGATCAAGGCTCTGGTGAAGGAAGCTGCCGACATCGTCAAGGAAGTTCGCGGGTAAAAAGACAGCTGGTTCCAACCTGTCTGCATTATGTTTCTGATACGAGAAAAAAGGAGCGGTGAGAATTCGCCGCTCTTTTGTAAAATTGAGGGATTTGCCATGGAACAGAAAAACAAAAAGTCACCGAAACGTTGGATTTTGCCAGCGGTGCTGCTTCTTGTAGCTGTACTGCTGATCGCTAACCACTATACCGTCCGGCAGGTCTGGTGCAACCTGCTTTCCCCCACACTGCCGTTAGACGAGACGACCGAATGGAAGGGCGGAAAAGTCTATGAGCACCTTCCTTATGGCACCGATTCGGAAGCGCAGTACATCGACCTTTACGTACCGGACGTGGAAGGAGGCGCACCGCTTTTCGTGCTGATCCACGGCGGCGGTTTTGCCTTCAACGATGCGCAGTCCCGCCAGGCCCAGTTCATGTATCGCTACTTCCGGGACCACGGCTTTGCCTGCGCCAGCGTAGACTACCGGCTCTCCACCGAGGCTGCCTATCCCGCCGCCACCTGTGACGTAAAAGCAGCGGTGCGCTTCCTCTGCCACAACGCAGCAGAATACGGCATTGATGAGAAGCACATCGCCGTCTGGGGCGAATCCGCCGGCGGCTATCTGGCTTCCATGGTGGCGCTCTCCGCGCCGGAAGCCTTCTCCGATACGCTTTGTATCGGAGAGACAGAAAGCGCGCGCTTTCCCATGCCTGCCTTTGACGCTCTGGTGGACTACTACGGCTGCATCGACTTTGTAACCCAGCGCGGCAACTTTGCCGAGGAAGGCCTGGTTTCCTGGCTTCCTGCGGTGGCAAACAGCTGGGCAAACGAAGTGCTACGCGGCTACGGCAGCCTGGAAGAGCTCTGGATGCGAAAGGACTTCGCAGACTGGGGCGATGAAGAAAAAATCGAGTCCAGCCCCTTACACCGCGCCATGCGCCAGGAAAACCAAAATCCCGGCTTGCGTACCCTGATCATTCATGGCGATGCCGACATCACCGTTTCCCACCTGCAGTCAGTGGAACTGTACGAGGCCTTAAAGGCGAACGGCGAGGATGTGACGTTAAAGCTGGTTCCCGAGTGCAAGCACGCGGATGACCGATTGTTTACCGATGAGCTTCTGGGCGAGGTGGAAACCTTTTTGAAGGAGAGGTGACAGGGGACGGGCCTGTGTCACATTTTCTGACAGGGGACGGGTCTGTGTCACAAAAGCTGACAACTGTCAGCTTTTGTGACACAGGCCCGTCCCCTGTCAGATTCGTCCCCAATCGGCTTCCCTTCAGAAATCACAAAACACCCAGCTCCTTTAACTGCCGCATCGTGTCCTCCGGGCTCACATGCAGGATGCCCGTTCCACCCAGGGCACGCCAGGCTTCGATGTTGGTGATCAGATCATCAATCAGAATACAGCCGGAACTATGGCAATATTTCTGCTTCTCTTCCTTGTAGACCACGTTTACCGGCATGTCCGGAGAAAAAAGGCGCCGGATCCAGGCGATCTTGTCATCCCCGGCGCCAACGATGTGCCGATTCTCTTTGGGAATCCCGGTCAGGATTTCACACTTGCCCGGATATTTTTCCAGGAGAGTTTGAAACATCTCTTTTGCCCCTGGCATGATCTCCAGCCGGTCGTAAAAGTGATCTACCTTTCGAACCGCGTCCCACAGACGGTTGTCACCCGCCGGATCATCCACCGCCTGATCCCGGGGTTCAGTCCCGCCAAGCTCGATGACGCCGCGGTTAAAATCCGCCAGCACGCCGTCCATGTCAAAGTAAATTTTTTCCACGTTCATGGTTGTTAGTTCTTTCCTTCCTGTTTTATGGATCATGGAGTTCCTTTCTGTCGCTCCTTATCATAGCGCATAACCGGAGGTTTTACAACCAGATCGCGATGGCAAGCGCCCCCTAAGCTTCCGGAAACAGAATATTCAGCTCAAACACGGAGTCTGCGGCGTGAAACGAAATATCACCGCCGTATTTTTGCACCACCTGGCGCATGCTCTGAATGCCGAAGCCGTGAACGGATTCATCCTTCTGCGTGGTGTGCGGGATTCCCTCTTTCAGAATCAGCTCACCGCCGTAATAGTTGTGGGAATGGATGGAAAGAAAGCCTCCTTCCTGGCGAACCGATAAGCCAATATCGCGCTGATCCTCCGGAAGGGGCAGCACAGCCTGGATGGCATTGTCCAGAATATTTCCAAAAAGGGAATAAATATCCGCATCGCTTAAGAAGGCCAGCTTTTTTCCGTCGGCGATGCAGCTGATCGTGATGTGGTTCTGCTGACAGTACAGATTCTTCTCGGCCAGGATGATATCCAGGGCCCGACAGCCGGTTTTGGGCATGGAATCGTAGATGCCGATGACGTTTTCCATATCGGTAAGCGCCTCCGGATCTATCTGCGTGCGCGTGCCGATACGGCGGATCTGATGGCGCATATCGTGGCATTTCATGTTGATCTGGTCGATCGTAGCGCTGGAGATTTTGTACTGCTGCTGCTCCATCTGCTGCATCTGTTTCAGCACGTGCAGCTCGTTTTCCAGAGAATGCTGCTGAAGCAGGGTGAACTGCAAAAGCAGGATCGTAAAAGCGCACAGCATGCTGGTCAGGTTCTGGGCCAGATACAGAAGGTCATGAGGATTCCCCGCAAAGCTCCGGCGGATGATGTCGTACAGGACAATTTCCAGCACGACTGCCAGGCTAAGCACCATCAGAAGCGGGCCTTTTTCCAGGCTGACGTGCCCGCCGTTTCGCAGACGTTTCCCGAACAGGGCAAAAAAGAGAACGTACAAAAAAAGCCGGAAAAGAAGCTGCGCAAAAGCGCCCGCTAATGTATTCGGAAAAAGAGGAACCGGCACCATGGCCTGCAGGCAGCCGATGGCCAGGGACGTGATATGCTGCACACCATATCCGCCCAGCGCGCAGAAAAGGGCATCGCTTACGCCAATGTCAAAGCATAGGAGTCCCATAAGTATCATTAACCCGATGGAAATCAGAAACGCCTGGATGCTGTTTAAAAAAGTATCCGGGCGCATATAGAGCCAGAACAGAACGATGGCGCTGACGAGCAGACAGACCGGGAAGGCAGCCGGGAAGGTTTCCCGTTTTTCTTTTGTAAATAAGAACAGGCATACCGCGAGGGTCAGGGAGACCCAGAAGCGAAAGCCATACGAAAATAATAATGGTTCCATGCAAATCCCTTTCGATAAAGCATTTCTGGCATCGCACCCCAAAGCGCTTTAAGTAGCTACACCTGCGGCATCTGCTTTAATGCTGCCCGCCAATGTAATCGTTTAAAGCCTGAACAAACGCTTTGCGTTTCGGCCGTGAAATCTGCAGCCATTCCTCGCCCACCTGCAGCTGGCTTCCCTGAATTTTCCGGACATGCATCAGATTCACCAGATAGCAGCTGTTGCAGCGGACAAACAGGCCCTCCGGAAGCCTGCCCTCCACCTGCTTTAAGTTTCCATACACGGTAAAGACGCCGTCCACCGTATGATAATGGACGTGGTGGTTTTGGACCTCCACATAAAAGATCCGGGACGGGGTCGTCCGGTAAAGATCCTCCCCGGTCTGGATCAGAAGTTCCCCCTCCCGGTGAAGGGAGAGCTGATGCATGGCCCGGGCGATTTTTAAGGCGAAGCCGGCGTAGGAAACAGGCTTGACCAGAAAATCGAAGGCATTCGCCTCGTATCCGCGCACCGCGAAGGAGACCATGTTTGTGACAAACAAAAGCAGCACGGAAGGATCCGCCTTTCGCAGCTCTAACGCGGTCTCCATGCCGTTTATGCCGTTCAGGCCGATATCCATGAGCACCATGTCGTAAACCGGTCGGTACTCGATCAGAAACTGCTCGCCTCCGGTAAACCACCGGATTTCAAAGGTATGGCCGTTTTCGACACCCCATCTTTCAAAATGGGAGCGAAGCAGCTCCATGTCTTCTTTTTCATTTTCTACGATGGCGATCTGATAGTTCATCTTTTTCGTCCCCGGGTTTCGTTTATGCTTTGGATTATAACATTCCTGCAGGACGGACGCAAGCCAGATGACAGCTTACGTCGCAAAAATGACAGAAAAGATGATCTTCCTCTTTTTACCGGAAAAGTTCTCTATAATCCGCTTACAACGAATGAAACCGGTCCCGTACGAAGGGGCCACAAGTATGAAAGGAGAAACCATGAAGAAATTTCTGTCTCTGGTACTGAGCGCTGCCATGGCGCTTTCGACCGTAAGCACGATGGCGTTTGCGGACGAAGCCAAGAAGTACACCACGGAAACCACCGCAGACGGCTGGGTGCGCGTTGTCAATGAGGACGGCGCTACCTTAGGCTACTATCCGGAAACCGGTGTCACCCTGATCGAGAAGGACGGCTACGCGTTCAAGGATATGAACAAGAACGGTGAGCTGGATCTGTATGAAGACTGGCGCGCCTCCTATGAGGACCGTGCGCACGATCTGGTCTCCAAGATGAGCGTGGAAGAGATGAGCGGCCTGCGCTTAAACGGCGCCATCGGCTCCTTAGATACCGACATCGAAAAAGCCAACGATATGGATGGAAATCCGCTGTATCCGCAGATTGTGGAAGACGGAAAGCGCTACTTCATCATGTACCCGATCGCCTTTGGCGCTCCGTTAATCGCAGCCGTGCCTGCTGCCAACGCCCTGCAGAAGACGGCGGAAGCAACGGCTCTTGGCATCCCCATGATGTTAAACTGCGACCCCACAACCACGATGACCGGCACGGTCACCAACATGGCCTTGGGCGCCACCTTCTCCCCCGAAAAGGTTGCGAAGCTCTCCACCGATGTGGCGAAGCTTTACCGCGCTGCCGGCATCACCATGACCTTAAGCCCGCAGGTTGACCTGGAGTCCGATCCCCGCAGCCAGAGCGTCAACACCTTCACCGAGGATCCCGCGCTTGCCGCTGCCCTGGCGAACGCCATGATCAGCGCGTACCAGTCCACCTACGCGGAAGACGGAACCGACCTTGGCTGGGGCAAGGAATCCCTGGCGGTTCAGTTCAAGCACTTCTTTGGCAACCTGGCCAACGAAGGCGGCCGCAACTATCACGATTTTACCGGTAAGTATACCGTTATGACCGAGGAAGACATCGAAACCCAGCTGGTTCCCTTTGTACAGGGCGGCTTCAAGCTGGACAGCAAGACCGGTGCCGCTTCCGCCATCATGGTAACCTATACGGTTCCCTGCGATGAGGAAGGCGAGGCGTACGGCAAGGAAGCCGTTGGCGGCGCGTTCAACGACTTTGTGATGGGCAAGCTGAAAGAGAACGGCTTTGAAGGCATGGTCTCCACCGACAGCCTGATTTTTGAAACGCTTGATCTTGGCTTCATGGTCATGCTGCAGACCGCCTACAATGTAGACGACATGGAAACGGATGAGAAGATTTACGTCATGTTCAACCTGGGCGTGGACCAGATCATGGGTTCCTGCTCCGCAGCGGATCTCGCCGCCGGCTACAAGCTGTATGTGGAAGAGGAAGGCGAGGAAGCGGCCCTGAAGAACTGGCAGGAAGCCACCTATGACTGCGTGCTCCCGATCTTCCGTGTCGGCAACTTCGATAATCCTTACGTTGTCACCAGCGAATCCGCTGCCATCTTCGAGCAGTATACGCCCGAAGCGACGAACGAACTGGCCCAGTCCTCCATCGTCATGCTGAAGAACGACGGCGTGATCATGAAGAGAGAAGAGAAGGCCAAGGTTTACATCGTATCCTCCGGCGAAGAGCTGCCGGTTGGCAAGAAGGTTTTAAAGAGCTACTTTGATGTCGTAGACAAAGCGGAAGACGCAGATTTCGCTCTGGTCCTGGTGGACTCTCCCCGCTGCGTGAACACCGGTTACAACAACGAGGACGAAGAGTGGGTTCCGATTACCCTGCAGTATCGTCCCTACACCGCGGATGCGGACTGCGTGGAAGAGGATTCCATCACCGGCGATGTGACCGTGGAAACCTCCAACAGCCCTTACGGCGCCGTCAACAAGACCGTTGTAGAAAACCGCGGATACTATGACGCGAAGAACACCGTTTCCAACGAAGCCGACCTGGATCTGATCCTGGGCACCGCCGCCCTTGGAAAGCCCGTTGTCGTCTGCCTGAACGCCTCCGGAGCCTTCTGCGTCGATGAGTTTGAAGACAAGGTTGCCGCGATCTTAGTAGGCTTTGGCGTTGACAAGTCCAACTATCTGGCAATCGCTGCCGGCCAGGTAGAGCCCTCCGCTCTGCTGCCCCTTGCGATGCCGAAGAACATGGAAGCTGTGGAAGCGCAGGCCAGCGGCACCCCTCACGACATGGAGTGCTACGTGGACGCTGCCGGCAACAAGTATGATTTCGGCTTTGGCCTTAACTGGAGCGGCGTCATCGAAGACGAGCGCACCAAAACCTTCGACGGAACGTTAAAGATGGCGGAAGAAGTCGAGGAGAAGGAAGCGGAAGAGACCAAGGAGGCTGCCGAGACGACTGCGGCAGAATAAGCCGAAGAAGAGATAAAGGAAGTCGCATAAGACGGCGTGATAAGTTAATCAAAAAAGAAAGGCTCTCACGTGTTCAATGAGAACAGGTGAGAGTCTTTCTTTTCTTTTGTGACACAGCTACAGATAATGATTATTGATGATCAACCCTCCGGGTTCTCCTCCGCAAGCCCTGCCAGGCGCTGGATCAGGGCAAACAGCGCGTCCATGTCCAAGTGCTGGTTCTCGTAGCGGATGCCCATTTTGAGTTCCTTCTTCTTCGCGTTGGGCGACCAGTCGATATCCCAATAGGGAACCGGGGTTTTGGCATGCCCGCGGATGATGGGGATGACGCCGCGGGTGCTGAAAAGAATATCGCAGTCGCCCCGCGAGCGGTCGTCCAAAATGGCCAGGGTGCGGGAGCGGATGCCGGTAAACTTCTGCAGCGCCTTGTTGTAAAAATACCGGTTCATGCGGGGGTCTTCCTGCGTGTAGAACTCCACCAGATCCTTTGCAAGCACCACCTCGTCGATCTTTTCCTTGATGGCCTTTGTCATCTCGGCGCTTCGCTTAATCCGGTCGTTTTGTAAAACTGCCTGATCGCTTAACAGATCCGGCGTAAAGTACACTTCTTCCTTGCGGTCATCCACCGCGTCGTTCCGATGCTCAAACAGAAATTCCGGCGGGTTGATGCCTTCCTTGCGGCAAAAATGCATCAGGCTGGTCTCGGTGATGGCAAAATCCTGCATGTCGGACTTGGCGGTCACGGATTCGTAGACCAGACCCACCAGCTCCTTAAAGAGGTTTTGTGTGAGCTGCTTTAAGGTCATTTCCTGCGCCTTTTCGTAGGCGGCCGCATCGAAGTTCTGTAAAAGCTCTTCGATTTCCAGAATGGATCCCCGGCACTCGTGGATGGAGGCC
>JAEEGL015452838.1_pt1 | contig 14937 bp, 9 predicted proteins | sample 9134231 | NCBI WGS metagenome assembly JAEEGL01 (sample SAMN16246548, study PRJNA631951) | gut metagenome | biome: gut microbiome; feature: rumen; material: fiber-attached | host: Bos | place: Iran: Karaj | collected 2018-10
AACCTTGCTTTTTGATAGCTTAAATGCCAACAAAGTTAGTGTTTGTCGAGGTGCAGAGCCTATTCAAGCCTGCAAAATGAGCTATTGAGCATTTTCAACCGTCAATTTATGTCTGAAGGTAGCTTGAATTCTTGAAACACCTGTATTTATCATACTTTGAGAGAGGTTTTAGCCTGCAAAATGAGCTATTGGTCAATTTTTATCCCTACTTTTCTAAGACATAGTAACAGAAGAACATATATTTTTTCTTTGACATAATAACAGAAGTACAGATATTGGTTCGTCCCAGTCTGATATTTGCGTCAAATACTTATGTTCTTATGTTATTCTGTCTTTAAAAATCCCATTAATCTGTTCTTCTGTTATTATGTCTTTAAAATCTCATTAATATGTTCTTCTGTTATTATGTCTTTAAATCCCATATATGTTCTTCTGTAATTTGCCCTAAATCGTGCCGTGATATTGCCTAAATCATGCCGTGATATAGCCTAAATCATGCCGTGATATAGCCTAAATCGTGCCGTGATATTGCCTAAATCGTGATGTGATTTAGCCTAAATCGTGATGTGATTTAGCCTGCAACATGAAATGAATGATACTATAAGGCAAAGACTTGTTGCAGACTTCATCAACTGGCATGCAATACACTATATGAAAAAAGTTTTGCAAAACATCTGTTTCATCTGTTTCCGTCTGCAACTTTCAGATTGTCAGTTGTTTACGAGTGCAGCAGATGGAAGCAGATGAAACAGATGTCTATCATCTATGAATCCGTCTGTCCAGAATTATTCATTGGGCATAGCATTGCAGATGAACAAGAAAAATTAGCACCATCCGATCAATTCGTGGTCCCTCTTTGTTGCCTTCGGTACAACACGAATAACGAAAGCAAACAAAAATTTTTCATTTTTAGAGTAATTATTCTTTTTTTTTGTAGATTTTCCCTACCTTTGCAGTGCATTGTGTTCTCATGGACACTGTGCAGGACATCGTGGGTAATTAAGAATTGTATCGAAAATTCTGAGGAGGTTCACTTTCAAAAAGTCGGCAAAACTTGTTTGTAAACACGTCCTCCAGGGATTGGGGATACGCCTATTATAGGCGTACCCTTTTCCTTGTATATCGTGTTAGAGCCTGTTTGCCGACGGCTAGAAAGTGAGTATGCAAGGAGTAGAGGGTGCGCTTTCTTATTCCCTTTTATTTTAATAGCTAAAACAATGATTGCCAGTAACAAGACAAAAGGCAAAGGATATACCTTTTCTGGACATGAGTCATTCCCATGTAAGTCACTTTGGCTAAAAAAGGGATATGACTTTATTGTAGGAGATAATGATTTCAACAGTCCTGAGTCTGTAATCGGATTGGGTGTAGGAAAGAACATGGTTGCCTCTATCCGATTTTGGCTTAGGGTCTTTGGAATCACCGAGAATGACAGTCCAACCCCACTTGGTGACTATCTTTTCAATGACAATTATGGTAAAGACAGGTATATAGAAGACATTGCGACTTTGTGGTTACTCCACTTCAATTTGGTGTTTTCCAAAGAAGCCACTCTTTACAATATGTTCTTTTGTGGTGTTCAGAAAGAACGCACACATTTTGAACGTGAACAAGTGTTGACCTACGTGAAGCTTAGAATGGTAGAAGCTGGTAAGACGACATTGTTTAACCCAAATACAGTAAAAAAAGACATTGCTGTATTACTCCAAAATTACGTCTTGCCTCGTAAACCTCAATCAAATGAAGATTTCTCTTCTCTGATGATTGACCTTGACCTTATCCGCCAAAGTTCAGATGGTAAAGACTACCACTTCAATATAGATGGTAAACGAAAAGTCACAAAAGAAATATTTCTTTACGGATTGCTAAAACTGAAAGAACAGGAAGGTGACTATACCATTGCATTTGATACCATTCAAGAAAAAGTCGGATTGGTGTTTTGCATGCAAGATTTCGAGACTATAGAAATGCTGAAACAATTAGCTAACGAATACAGTCAGTATTTTTCATACAGCGATGTGGCTGGCATCAAACAGGTACAATTTACTGACGAATTGGATTACAAACAGGTATTAGACAATTATTATGGCAATGACATTTAGTTTATCTGCTAATATAGAAAACGGTTTTGCTGAGGGAGGTCAATACCTCGTAACGCCAAATGCACAGAATGCTATTCACAATTTGGTGAGCGATTTCAAGTCAGGCATTCACACCTTTACTATTATTGGTTCATATGGAACGGGCAAATCAAGTTTCCTCCTTGCTCTTGAAGCTGATTTGAAGAAGACTGGTAAAAAGAACTATCTGTTAGATGCTAAAAACCTCTCAGATGCTAAGTCGTTTGAAATTATAAACATTGTAGGTGACTATGCTGAAATGTCAACACTATTGAGTCGTGCACTGAACGTAGAAGGCAATGCCACAAGCATTTTGGACAGTTTGAAAGACTACTACGCTCAATGTCAAAAGAAAGGCAAGTTCCTGCTGATAGTGATAGACGAGTTTGGCAAGGTATTGGAGCATGCAGCTAAAAACAATCCGGAAAAGGAGCTATACTTCTTACAGAAACTATCTGAATTAGTGAATTTGCCAAGCCGACAGATGATGCTTCTGACCACATTGCACCAAAATTTTGGTGCATATGCAAAAGGACTAACAGAAGCTCAAGCAAATGAGTGGACAAAGGTGAAGGGACGGTTCAAGGAAATCACTTTCGTTGAGCCGGTTGAGCAGTTGCTTTATCTTGCTTCTACTCAGTTGAAAGATGAAAAGAAAGCATATCATGCAGAAAACATAGAATCTCTTTTCGGACTGGCAAAAGAAACAAGATATGTATCAAAAGACTTTTCTTTGGAGATAGCCAAAGAGCTGTATCCATTGGATCTGTTCTCTGCCTATACCATAACTACAGCCATTCAACGCTATGGTCAGAATGAACGTTCGCTTTTTACATTTCTTGCAGCTAAAGGCAGTAACTCTATTTCAGAATTTGAGCCAGCCTACCACCTGACATACAATCTTCAAAAGGTGTATGACTATGTGCTATATAACTTCTACTCCTATCTAAAAGATGCCAATGCCGACTCGATGAGCTGGAGCACGATTCAATTATCCATAGAACGTGTGGAAGGACAAGATTGGAGCAACAATGAAGAAATGCTTCAGGCAGTAAAAATAGTGAAAGCCATTGGATTGCTGAATCTCTTTGGGACAGCAGGCTTTAAACTTACGGAAAGACATCTTACGGACTATGCTCGCGAGGCAATGGGCATAGAAAACGGCAAAGAAATCATCCAAAAACTGACCGCAAAGAAGATTATCAGGTATGCGGCTTACAAGGAACGCCTCATGCTATTCGAAGGCACTGATGTTGACTTAGAAGCAGAAATTCGTGAAGCTGGCTTGATGGTGTCGCGCCCTGTCACTTTTGTTGATGAACTGAATGTGTTTTTCAATCGAAGGATTTCTCCTGTCAAGGCCCACTTCTATCAGAAAGGCACACCACGATTCTTTGACTATATGATTCGTGAAGAGCCTATAGACATCGTTCCCACTGGCGATACCGACGGCTATATCGAACTGATATTTTCTGCCAATAAGAAGGCCTTAGAAGAAATAAAGCAGTTCAGTTCAGAAACAGATCACGCGTTGATATTCGCCTATTTCACAAATACTGAGGACATCATAGACCACCTCTATAATATCAAAAAGTACATGTACTTATTGGATAGAGTTCTTGACAAGAATGATAGAGTGGCTGTGACTGAAATTCAAAAACTGAAGGAGTATGAAGAAACTTTGCTCAACAAGGCCATTAGTGACAATCTCTTCTCATACAGGAACCGAGTTGTCTGGGTATTTGATGGGAAAGAGCAGAAAGTGGAATCACATCGTGACTTCAATCAGTTGCTTTCAAAAGTCTGCGATCAGATATATAGCAAGACTCCAGTGATGGTCAATGAACTGTTCAACAGACATAAACTCAGCGCAACAATAACGGCAGCCCGAAAGAGTTACCTGACTTATCTGACAGAGCACTATTCAGAAAACGGAATGGGCTTTTCTGGAGACAAGTTCCCACCAGAGAAAACCATCTATGCGTCTTTGTTGTTGAACACCGGACTGCATCAGAATGGGGATTTTGCGGACACACCAACAAACAAGGGCTTCTTGCCTTTATGGGAAGCCTGTGAAGAGTTTCTACGGAGTTCAGAGAATAAGGCAAGAAAGATTTCAGAACTCATAAAACTGCTATCAGCCCAACCTTATAAACTAAAGCAAGGATTTCTTGAATTCTGGATACCAACATATCTATTTATCAAACGTCAGGACTTTGCCTTGTATGATGCATCAAAAGGAGCTTTCATGCCAAATGTCAATATGGAGTTTTTCGATTTGCTCCAAAAACATCCTGCCGACTTCGAGATCAAGAAATTTGCTGTAGATGGCGTGAAATTAGGATTCTTTAATCAATATCGCCGATTCATCCATCTGGGCGATGAATTCACCATTACCAAAGCCAGCTTCATTGAGACTATTAAGCCCTTCCTTAACTTCTATGTTAGATTGGACGAATACACGAAACACACACGAAAGTTCGACCACGAATCGACAATGAAGTTCCGCGATGTGTTAGCAAAGGCGAAAGACCCAGAGAAAGCTTTCTTCGAGGATTTGCCAGAGGCTCTTGGATTCACGCAAGAAAAATTGAAAAAGGAAGAATTCATCAACGAATACGGCAATATCATTCAACGCGCTATCAGGGAATTGCGTTCATGTTATACAAAGTTGATAGACCGTATTGAATCAAGGTTAGTCGAAGAATTTGGCTTGCAAAGCTATGACTATTCTGAATATGTCGTTGAGATACGTGAGCGCTTGAAATACGTGAAGTCTTATTTGCTCACAGACAAACAGCGAGAGTTCTATCATCATGTGATGACTGAATACGACAACCGTACCCAGTGGTTCCAATCCATCTGCTATACGATTCTGGAGCAACGGCTTGATACGTTAAAGGATGAACAGGAAGACAAACTGGCAGATGACCTGGTCTTCTTGTTCCGAGAATGCGAGAAGTATTCGGATATATCCCAAAAGTTGGGTGATTCAGAAAAGAACGAAGCATATTCCTTCGATATGGTAACCAATAAAGGTACTAACGTAAGGACTCAGACATACGTACTGCCAGAGAAAGATAAGTCAAAAGCTGATGGCTTGGAAGAGAAAATCAGCAAACTGCTTTCAGGCGATACTAATATTGACATTTGCGTTCTGTTGTCGATACTCAATAAAAAGATGAAGCGATGACAAAGGTAAGACATATATTAGGAATCTCAGGTGGCAAGGACAGTGCTGCCCTCTCCATTTATCTGAAGAAGACCTACCCATCATTAAAGATTGAGTACTACAATTCAGATACAGGGTGCGAGTTAGCTGAGACAGAGACACTAATCAATCGTCTGGAAGCCTACTTGGGCAAGATAGAACGGCTCAGAGCTGCTGAAGGAAGTCCAGAGCCAACGCCATTCCATCACTTTCTGAAAGCGATGGGTGGATTCCTGCCTTCGCCACAAGCTCGTTGGTGTACCAAGAAAATGAAACTCGACAAGTTTGAGGAATATGTGGGCGATGACTATGCAGTGTCGTATGTTGGCATTCGTGGCGATGAGGATAGAGATGGCTATATCTCCAGCAAGCCAAACATTCAAGCTATTTTCCCATTCCGCAAAAACATCTGGAGTATTGATGTCATCAACAAATTCCTGCATAATGAGAACTTGGAGCAGATAGCGGAAATCTATGAACGGCTATGTCCTGAAGGATTCCTTCGCGAGGAGATTTTGGAAACGGTGAGGAAGCCTATCACCAAACAGTTTTACTACTCGAAGAAGATGAATGCGCTGTTGGACTACGACATCAAGCTATTCAATCATGCTGTGTTCGAGTTCCTGAAAACGACAGACTATCCAGTGGGTAAACTCGATGACTTCCCACTGCTTGACAATACAGACATCTTGATGAAGGACGACATTTTCCGCCTGCTGCGAGAAAGCGGTGTAGGTGTTCCAGCCTACTACGAAGAGATTCCTTTCGAGGTGGATGGCGAGACAGGTACCTATTGCCGTAGTCGTTCTGGTTGCTACGTCTGTTTCTTCCAACAGAAGATAGAATGGGTTTGGCTATATGAGCAGCATCCTGATCTCTTTATGAAAGCAATGGAGTTCGAGAAAGACGGTTACACATGGAATCAGAATGAGAGCCTTGCCGACCTCATCAAACCAGAGAGAATCCGCCAGATAAAACTCGACATCATCCGTCGCCAGAAAGAAAGCAAAGCCAATAACAAGGGTGCCACACTTGCTGAAATCCTTGGCGATGATATTATGTGTACAAACTGCTTTATATAATTTAGGTATATGTTGTACGAAGTAGATTGGGCAGAAGACGGAACGTATAGACCGGGTGAGTTTAATTCACCAGAGAAGTTCTTCAATGACTGTTTGGAGAACAGTAAGGAGTTTGACCTGCAATTAGGCTATTTCAGTTCTGCTACTATCAGTGTTCTTGCCGATGGCTTCGCTACGTTTATCTCCAATGGGGGACGTATGAGGCTTGTCATCAACCACATTGTTTCAGAAGAAGACAAGGAAGCCATCAGCAAGGGTCTTCATGGTGGTATCATCGACTGCTTTGACCTCACCAATTTTGAAACGCTGCGTCAGACCTTCGATGAATATCAGCAGCAGTTCTTTGAGTGTTTGGCATTCCTTATCTATGACAAACGCATTGATATACGTATCATTAAGCCAAGAAACAAAAAAGGCATAGCCCACACGAAATCTGGTCAATTCAGGGATGGAGATAGCACCACTTCATTTACTGGTTCTGCAAACTTTACCATTAGTGGCTTATTCAATAACCTTGAAGAAATAAAGATAGATCGAAGTGATTCTGTTGATAAAATGGTTCAGAATAGAATTGCCAGTCAGCGTGAAGAATTCGACTCTATTATGAATGGCAAGAAGCGGAACATAGAATATCTTTCGCCAGAGAATCTTATATCAGCCATTCAGTCTAACTTTGGTGATAAGAATATAGAAGAACTACTTGATGTGGAGAAGAAACTACGAAAGATAAAGGAGGAAAAAGCCATACGTGAAAAACAAGGTCAGTCTGACACTGCCTGCGAAGACTTGACTATAGAGCCATGTTTCCCTTATCCGTCTGGTCCCCGCGAATATCAAATGACAGCCTTTGAAAACTGGAAAAACAATGGTCAGAAAGGCTTATTTGCGATGGCAACAGGTACGGGTAAGACTATCACTGCCCTCAACTGCCTGCTGGAGATTTACAAGCGAAAGGAATACTATAAGGCACTAATCCTTGTGCCTACAATAACACTTGTCAATCAATGGGAACAGGAATGTCGTAAGTTCAATTTTACAAATATCATTAAGGTCTATTCAAAGAATCTAACTTGGCGTGACGAAGTTGAAAGAGTTCGATTTAACGAAAAATACAAGACGGACAGAGAACCAGAAACTTCATACATTATCATATCAACCTACGCTTCCTATACGAGGGAAAAAGTCTTTAAGACGTTGAATGGATTCGACCGTAAAAGGTTATTGATGATTGCAGATGAATGTCACAACATGGGGTCTGGTTCATTAGTGAAACGGATTCAAGAAATTCCATATTTGCGTAGAATAGGCCTTTCAGCTACTCCAGAACGTCAGTTCGACGATAACGGCAACAAGAAATTAAATCAATTCTTTGGGTCAACGGAACATTATACTTATGAGTATAGTATGGAAGAGGCTATCAAAAATGGTGTTCTCTGCAAGTATATGTACTTCCCGCATCTAGTCAGGCTCAATGAGGATGAAATGAATGCCTACATAGAACTGTCAGAAAGAATAGCCAAATACTTCAACTATAACACAGAGACTTTTGATCACATTGACGAGATATTGAAGATGCTTCTATTAACTCGCAAGCGAATTATTCATAAAGCTGTGAACAAGCTATCTGTCTTTAGGAGTATCATACAAAAACGTTTTGAAGAAAAAGGCAATCTGAAATATTCATTGATTTATGTGCCAGAGGGAAATAAACCTGATTATATAGGTGGAGGTGATGACTTCGACATAACAGAAGATATTGATGATGACAATGAAGCAGAACACCTTATTAATATTTATACTCAGGCTGTAACCCAAGTAGACGACCATGTGACTGTAAGGAAATTTGTTTCTGGCCAAAAAGACAGAGACGAAATCTTGCATGATTTCGCAGAAGGAAAGTTACATGTGCTAACTTCAATGAAATGCCTTGACGAAGGTGTTGATGTGCCACGAAGTGAGTTGGCAATATTCTGTGCAAGCACAGGAAACCCTCGTCAGTTTATTCAACGTCGTGGCCGTGTACTTAGAACCCACCCAGACAAGAAAATGGCTGAATTACACGACCTAGTAGTTGTCCCCGAGGTAAATCCTTGTAGTGACAGTTATAGAATGGAACAATCTTTAGTAAGAGGAGAATTATTACGAGTAAAAAACTTTGCTAATCTATCAGAAAATCCTTCTTTTGCTGAACTAGAACTAAGGGAAGTATTAGACCATTATGCACTTACATTATAAACGAATAATAGAAACTTAAAACAATAAAACATTATGACCAATAAAGAAAGAATGTTACACATGGTTCTTGATGACAAAAAGTTACAAGAGCTTTATGACTACGGCAAGTCTGAATATGAAGATTTGTACACCGCAATGAACTCTAACAATGTTGTGGTGGCAGCAGTAGCTAGGATTATCAAGGATCTTGATGGTTCTACTGATGAGCGCGACCACAAGAAAGTTTACATGACTGTTTTTAACTATATCAACGACAACTATCTACTATGATTATACAAAAGATTGAAATACAAAATTTCAGAAGCTATTACAAAGATAATTCATTTGAATTTATTAATGGCTTAAATTTGATCATTGGCTCAAATGGAGATGGAAAGACAACTTTCTACGAAGCTCTTGAATGGCTGTTTCGTACAGACGGAACAAACAAAATGGACACCAAATTTATCTCCAAGAAAAGGAGTGAAGAATTAATGCCCAATAATTCTGATGATGTGCGTGTAGCAATGACTTATGAACATAAAGGAAGAACTAAAGTATTGGAAAAAATGTTTCATTTCACGAAGTCTTTCGATGGTGAAGTGACAACATCAAACTATACTTTTTACTTGATAGAAGGTAATGGTACTGAACGAATCATCAAGGATGGTGTTTCATTTGATAAAGACCTTCCTTCTGAAATGCGAAAATTTATCATGTTCAAGGGAGAGCAGGACTTAAACATATTAGAAAAATCGAACTCTTTGAAGCAACTCGTCGATGAATTTAGTGAGGTTCGGAATTTTGAGGCATATTTCTCATTTATGGAATATGCAACAAGAAATGCGGAACAAGCACGTGACAATGCTCAAAGATTGGATAAGAAGAATGTAGATAAGATAAAAGGATTTAAAAGAACCATCGAACAGGAAAAAGCGCTTTTAACTGATATCAATCGCGAAATCCAGATTAAGGAAAGTGAGGCAGACAATTTCGAAGGACTTCTTAAAAACATTGAGCAAAGTGAAGAAGCTTCAAAATTACTCAAGTCTGTAAATCAACGAATTGAAAGGCTTACTCAAAGACGCTCTGAAACAGCAGCACGAATCAATGAGAACTATACAATTAATCTTCTTGATGACATGTGGATTCTTCTAGGATTCGTAACTACAGCTGAAGAGTATTCCGCGAAAATAAACAGCCTTATGAACGAGCGAAAGAAGCAAGAAGACCAATATCTCATAACAGCTGGTGTGGAGAAAGCAATTAAAGAAGCTGAAAGAGGGTTCACGGCATTACCAGCACATATTCCAGGTCGAAAAATCATGGAAGACATGCTTAATGAAGAAGTTTGCAAATTCTGTGGAAGAAAAGCAGAAAGAGGTACTGAAGCATGGAATTACATGTATGAGCGCTTACAAGAATATAAAGCCTCACTTGAGGGTAAGGCTGAAGAAGGAGTGGAACCACTCTATAAAAACAACTATATCGGTGAATTACAAAAGCGCGACACAACTTTGAATGACAATCTTTCTGACATTGCTAAAATGAGACGTATTATCCAAGATGCCATAGCATTCAATAATCGTTTACATGATGATGTTAAGAAAATTGACGCAAATCTCAATGGCGAATTCGAGCAAAAAAAGCGAATACTGGCCCAAGCAGATGGGCTGACAGAAGAACAACTTTTGGCTAACTACGATAATATTTCTGAATGGATGGATAAGAAAAATCGTGCAGTTAGCCGGATTGACGTTCTTAAACGCCAAAGAGAACAGCACAGAGCACTTCTTGAAGAAGCAGAGATAGCACTTAGTAAGACTTCAGAAGGAACCGCAGCAGAGATGTATGCAAAGACAGCCCTCATAATTCAACAGATATCTAATGCATTTAAGAATGCAAAAGAGGAAAACAAGAGAAGGCTGCTTGATGCTATTGAAGAAAAGTCCAATCATTTCTTAGAAAAGCTAAATACTAACGACTTCAAAGGCACTATAAGAATTATAGAAAAGCAAAATGGACAGGGAGAGGCATTCTTAATGAACAATGATAGTGTGCGAATCTTTAATCCGAATACGGCTTTGAAAACAACATACCTGATGTCTATTTTGTTTGCCATAGGCAATTTATCTGCAGAAAGAGACAATACAGAACTACCATTGCTTTTTGACGCACCAACATCATCATTTACTGATACCAAAGAAAATGAATTCTTTAGTGTCATTAGTGGACTCAACAAACAAGTAATAATTGTTACTAAGAGTTTCCTTCGTGACGGAAGTAATGGAGAAGCCATTCTTGACAGTTCAAGAATTAAGGATATAGACGGACGAATTTTCCGTATAGAGAAAAAACGTCCTTTCGATGACAAGAAATTAGGAACAATTCAGACTATGGTTACAAAAATAAAATAAATTATGGCAGAGAAATTTAATGATATAGAGGAACTCGTAAAAAAAGACGAGAAACTTATTGATATTTGGGGACGTAGGAATCCAAGGTTCGAAAAAAAGTATGAGCAAAGTGTAATAAGGGTTATATCCGATTATGGTATTGGTTCTTCAAGCAATATGGGAGCTAAGGGGAAAATACTTGGTGCAGGATACGAGCCCTATATCATGGCTTTCTTTATAGGATTGTATGCAGACAAGAAGATACCTCTTTCTGAAGATTCCGATGAAGTTAAGGGATTGGGGCAACCCTTACAATTTTGGGGAAACTTAGATTCTAAGAAAGATCGTAAAGCATATCCCAACTTGCGTTCTTATATTTTCATGGCTTTAGTAGCGAAAACGGACATAGATTGGATTGCACTAGACAAAGGCCTGATTGAGCCGGGAACTGTTGTAGCATCACTGGTGAAAACAATGGAAGAATATGCAAACTATGGGTTCTCTGTAATGGAAGAAAAGCTCAATGAAGATAAAGGTTACTTTTTCTCCAATCGCGCTTTCCTAGATATATTCCTTCAGTTGACAGACAAGTCTTCAAAAGATATAGAACAAGATGACTGCCCTGAAAGCATTGATTAATTAACATGGATAGGAATAATACTATAGACTATATGTTTTGGCGCAACTGTCAAACCAAACAAATAAGATAAAAATCTTTTCGAGATGGATTACATTGACTCATTTAAAAATCTAAGAACTAACAACAAGTATGGCAGGAAATCGCCACACAAGGCAGTTATGATGCTGACGGTTATAGAAATGTATGAAAAGAACATCTTGACAGAAAACAAAATCTGTTATGATGATACTTTGAAGTCAATGTTCTTGACAATGTGGAACAGAGTGTTGCCTGAAGAACCTTTGTTCCATCCAGAAGCTTATTTACCTTTTTGGTATCTCCAGAATGATAGCTTTTGGCATATAGTACCTATCAGAGGTAAAGAGGATATCCTATCTTTAATGCGCGATAATAATGTAAAACCCTCTGAAAAGAAACTAACTGAATCTGTTAAATATGCAGAACTTGACGATGATCTGTATTTCTTGATGACATTATCATCAGGTCGTTCGTCATTGAAAAGGGCTTTATTGGAGACTTACACGAATTTAAAAGAAGACGATATAGATAAACTATCGGAAAGTAAAGATAATACTATTGATTATTCTGCTTCTGCACTTTCAGAATATGAAAAGATTCTTTCACAGGGTAAGGCTGATATGACTGAAGACACATTAGAAACAGATAATGAGTTAGTCCACCAGTTCCAAAAGCTCAACGAAGATTTACAAATAGCCCTAAACTTGGAATATTTCTCTTTCTTGAAAAAACATCGAAGCGAAAGAGAAATGTTCAAGCAGATATGTCCTACAGTGTATGATATGCTTGATAAAATCGTCAGTCATCCTATCAAACAGGGGGAGCTCGCATCTTCTTTCATCTTCACTTATGACAATTTCTTATCCGACTTAAAGATTGCTCTTATGAGTGAGAATGGCTCAATGGAGTTGATAGATAAAATTGGCCAAGCAATTGATGTGTTACGTGGAAACAGTAAAATCGAAGATAATATTGAACTGACGGAAGAATCTTCTGAAGAACCACCTGCTGATGATGAAAAGCAAATAGAGACTTCTGTAAACAAGCAAAGCAGCATAATAGATGACCAAGAAATAGAACATGTTTACTTAGATCCTGTTGGCAATATTCTTTATAAAATACCATCGTCATCAATAGAAGCTCCAAAGAAAACTCCTGAAACAGAGAACAGAAAGGGGAAGCCTTGGACACAGGATGAAGAGGAACTTATAACCCGTTATTACCAACAAGGAAAAGATTTTGCAACAATAGCAGAAATGGCTGGTCGCTCAGAAGTGGCAATAAAATCTAGACTAGCGAAACTCGGCTTGATAGAATACACCTATGGTCAAGACGACTCTTCTGCTTTAACGGCAAATGATCAGAATGGAAAGAAGGTAAGCGAAGAAGACTATATTATAGAAAATACATTTACGAGAAGCTATATTAAAGACAAAGGTGGCAAAATAGTTTTTTCAACTGACGGAAAATTGAAATATATTGATGGGAAACTCTACAGGTTAAACCTAAAAAATGAGTGCTTCACCGTCAAGCGTATGATGTTTAATGGCTCTCTGTGGCTGAAGGGGGAAAAAAAGATAGTTGCTTATCCACGAACGGAATTATATAGTGTACTGGATAGTGCAATTGATTATTGCGATGAAGTGGAAGATATTGCAGACAGCTCTGTCTTTGAAAACTGCAAATTAAAGGTCAAAAGTGTTTGGTATAAATATGATGGCACCAAATTGCTTTCAGATGAAGCTAATAATGAAAATGATACTGTCAAACAGAACAGTGATAGGCTATACATTCTGAAACATCCATTATATGCGGTTAGAAGACAAGCCGTCCTTCGTGCTATGGGGTTCTTTAGACTACCTGCCAAAATAAAAGACATTGTCAGAACTATTAGCAGAACAGCATGGGGAACAGCAATTAAAGAGAATGAAGTGGAAGAGATTATCAATACAATATCTGAAATAGAATCTGTAGATGATAAATACATTTTGCGTAAACGCATAAAATAAGAATATGATTGCTTGTTATAATGAAACTTATTTGTAACTTTGCGCCCAACTAAAGGCGTAAAGTTATGAATAGGGTGATTCAATTCTTTAACTACGAGCAGTGCTATAACTACTATACTAAACGAATAACTAGCATCCGTCAAGCCAAGATACAAGGCGAAACCATTGTGGCAAAGCCTGTGCTACTGGTGGCTATCATTGACGGAATAGATGCGAATATTTTTAGAAGCAATCAGTTCGCTATCAACGACTGGCTGGAAGGGCGATACAATATGCTGATGTCGCAATATGCAAAGGACTCACAGTTTGATGACAAAACGACTATAGAAAAACCATTCTGGCATTTGGAAACAGATGGGTTCTGGCATCTGAACTACCCAGGCGAGAGACTGAGTAAAGGACATACACCATCGAAAGCGTGGCTGAAAGAAAACATAGACTTTGCCTATTTCGATGAACCACTATGGATTCTGCTACAAAACAAAGTGTGGCGGACGAAGTTACGCGAATATATCGTGGAGCATAAGTTGACTGATAACAGCTGGCTTGGAAATCTTGCAGCAGAGGGATTTGGTGCCATCGCCGCTATCATGATAGCAGCATAATGGCATACGGCATAATGCCATTATCCGATAATGAAAAGCTAATGATCAGAAAGGATTTACGACTCATTACCATGTTAAGATAGGGATAGCAACGGAATAAAAACTTACGATGAAAAAGAGGGCGTGTCAAAATGTAGTGAACCCCAGAAGTTGGTCAGAATACTTCTGGGGTTCATTATATATATCACAGTTTAGAAGAAAAGAAAGAAATCATCTGTTTTCCCAGTTAGTAGTGGGCATGTCAGAGCCTTTGAGTCCAATTCTCTATTTCCAAGCCTTCGACTTTTTCCTTTTAGGAGGACTAATCTTTTAGGCAACCTAATGGTATAATCTTTACCCCATCAGGACGGGTGTATGCCATCTGACCTCCCGTAAGTATTATCAAAAGATCTGGTTCACGGATGGGCATCTGCTTCTCCTTCTCATTATGCTCGCGGATAAGCCTTCTCAACGCCAGAAGATGGCTTGCCCCTTCCTCTATCTCGTTGCTTCCCAGTTTGCACTCTATCAAAGCATAGCGCCCATCTTCAAGATGCAATACGAAATCGGCTTCCAGATCATATCGGTCATGATAATAAGACACATGACTATATAGTCCTTGCGTATAGGCTTTCATGTCACGCACGCACATCTGCTCGAAGA
>JAEEGL016859915.1_pt1 | contig 14937 bp, 11 predicted proteins | sample 9134231 | NCBI WGS metagenome assembly JAEEGL01 (sample SAMN16246548, study PRJNA631951) | gut metagenome | biome: gut microbiome; feature: rumen; material: fiber-attached | host: Bos | place: Iran: Karaj | collected 2018-10
ATATACTTCACCAGTATCTTGAATTGGTCGCTGATGCCGATCACCACGCCGCCTTTGGCTGTCCCGTCAAGCTTGGTGATAGCGAGGGAAGAAACCTGAGTAGCGGCTGTGAACTGGCGAGCTTGCTCAAACGCGTTCTGTCCTGTCGATCCGTCCAACACCAGCATGACGTCATGCGGTGCGTCCGGTACCACTTTCTGCATCACGTTCTTGATCTTCGTCAACTCGTTCATCAGGTTGATTTTGTTATGCAGACGACCGGCAGTGTCGATAAGTACCACATCCGCATCGTTCGCTTTGGCAGACTGTAACGTGTCGTAAGCTACAGACGCAGGATCAGAACCCTGTTGCTGCTTGATAACAGGCACTCCGACGCGTTCGCCCCAGATACATAACTGTTCCACAGCCGCGGCGCGGAACGTATCCGCCGCACCGAGATACACTTTCTTACCCGCTGCTTTGTATTGATAGGCCAGTTTACCTATGGTCGTGGTTTTACCTACGCCGTTCACACCCACCACCATTACCACGTATGGTTTCGCGGGAAGGGGAGCGGAAAAGTCTAGGATTTCCTCGACATTGTTCTCTTGTAGTAAGGTTGCGATCTCGTCAATGAGCAGGGTGTTCAGTTCAGCCGTGCCGATATATTTATCGCGTTTCACGCGCGCCTGTACGCGTTCAATAATACGGAGTGTGGTTTCCACGCCTACATCGGACGTGATAAGCGCCTCCTCCAGATTATCCAACACGTCGTCGTCGATAGTGGATTTACCGACAATCGCGTGACCGATCTTGCTGAGCACGGACTCTTTGGATTTCTCCAGACCCTTGTCCAGCGTCTCTTTTTTCTCTTTGTTAAATAAACCGAAAAATGCCATAATTATTGCTTATTCATGTGTTTCTTTTAAGAAGGCATCCTTGAATCCAAGGAAGTATAAAATGCCGTCCAAACCGACGGTAGAAATCGCCTGACGAGCGTTCTCCTGTACTTTCGGTTTGGCGTGGAAAGCGATACCGAGTCCGGCTGTGCCGAGCATCTTCAGGTCGTTCGCACCATCACCTACGGCAATCACTTGCGCGAGGTCGATATGCTCCACTTGCGCGATGAGGGAGAGTAACTCCGCTTTGCGCGTTGCGTCCACTACGTCACCGATGTAACGACCGGTGAACTTACCGTCTTCCACTTCCAGTTCGTTCGCATAGACATAATCGACGCCAAAACGCTCCTGGAGGTAACGGCCGACGAACATAAATCCGCCGGAAAGGATAGCAATCTTAAAGCCGCATTTCTTGAGGATGCTGAAGAGTCGGTCGGCACCTTCGGTGATTGGCAGATGGTCGATGATCTCTTGACGAACCGATGCGTCCAATCCCTTGAGCAATGCTACGCGCCGCGAGAAACTCTCCTTGAAATCGATCTCGCCGCGCATAGCCGAGAGGGTGATAGCTTTTACCTGATCGCCTACACCCGCGCGCATTGCCAGTTCATCAATGACCTCCGTTTGAATGATGGTTGAGTCGAGGTCGAGGCAGATAAGACGCCTGTTACGACGGAAGATATCATCGCGTTGGAAAGAGATATCGATGCCTTCTTCGCGTGACACCTCAATCAGTTCGCGTTGCAGTACCTCATGGTCGGGTAGGTTTCCGCGCAGCGAGAACTCCATGCAAGCATGCCTTTTTTCAACAGGTGTATCCATATTCGGACGGTCACTCAGACGTAGGATATTATCGATGTTCAGTTGTCGTTTGGCTACAAGTTCCGTTACGCGCGCGATATGCCGCGCATTGATCTCGCGTGCCAGCAATGTCACCACATATCGCTCCTGTTCTTGACGACCCACCCATGCCGCATATTCCTCTTCGGTGAGCGGCGTGAAGCGCACGATCATCTCCAGTCGTGAGCAACAGAAGAGTACCTCTTTGATCATCTCACCGCTGGTAGAGGGATCATCTACGCGAATGAGGATACTGAGGTTAAGCTGGTGATGCAAGTTCGATTGACCGATGTCTTGCACGTACGCACCGTACTTGCCGAGAACTTCCGTAACGGCCGATGTCACACCCGGTTTATCAAATCCGATGATGTTAATCAATATAAATTCACGTTCCATTATAGTATTGCATTTTTTATCTGTTCAACAATATATTCGATATCTTCATCACTCACCATCGGGCCTGCCGGCAGACACATTCCTACCTTAAAGATCGCTTCACTGACGCCGTTTACGTAGGCCGGACAATCCGCATAAACAGGCTGTTTATGCATCGGTTTCCACACCGGCCGAGCTTCAATCTTACGCTCAAGCATATAGACGCGCAAGGCCTCTACGTTCGCGTTGGGCTGACAGTCGGTAGTGGGACTGTCCACCTGATGAATCACGCCTGCGGCACCGCCCACCGCCGATTTGACGGTCTCTTTGTAGGCATTCTCCTGTCCTTTGATACGCACTTCGGGGTCAATAGTGATTGTGCAAAGCCAGTAGTTCGCATCGTAGTCAGCGTTGGGTGCACTATGCAGATGAATACCCGGAATGTCCTTCAACAACTCGGCATAACGCGCTTGCACGTGCTTGTGATGAGCAATATGATCGTTCACGATCGCCATCTGTCCGCGACCGATACCGGCGCATATATTCGACATTCGGTAGTTATAACCGATCTCCTCGTGTTGGTAATACGGATAGGCCTCCCGTGCCTGCGTCGCGTACCACATAATCTTATTCTTCTGCTCTTCGTCTGCGCAGATAAGGGCCCCACCACCGGAAGTGGTGATCATTTTATTGCCGTTGAAACTGAGAACACCGTACTTCCCGAATGTACCGAGTACCTGGCCTTTGAAACGACTGCCGAATCCTTCCGCCGCATCTTCAATCACAGGAATGCCATATTTATTCCCGATCGCCATAATACGCGTGCAGTCGTACGGCATGCCGTAAAGCGCCACAGGTATGATGGCTTTCGGGTACTTACCGGTTTTGGCTTTCCGATCAAGGATCGCTTGCTCCAACAGTTCCGGATCCATGTTCCAACTGTCTTTCTCCGAATCGATGAAGACAGGCGTGGCACCGAGATATTTGATAGGGTGGGAACTGGCGCAGAAAGTGAAACTCTGCACGCATACCTCATCGCCGGGCCCTACACCGCATCCAATCAGCGCCAGATGAACCGCAGCCGTACCGGCAGAAAGAGCCACTACGTGTTTATCCTCTCCAACGAAGGCCTCCAGGTCTTTCTCGAACGCGTTCACGTTGGGCCCCAGCGGCACTACCCAATTGGTGTCAAACGCCTCTTTGATGTATTTCTGCTCCAGTCCCTCTTCGGACATGTGAGCGAGGCATAAATATATCGTTTTCCGTTCCATAGGATTAAATTATTTCGTGGTTGTATGGCATGTGTTTTCCTAATACGGTACAAAAAATCATTTGTATATCTTGGATGAACGAATAGTGCTCCGCGTAGTAGCGGTTGATGCGCACTTTATCGGGATAAATGACTTCGTCATTATATTTCTGCGGGTCTTTAACAGTCGCCAGCAGTTCTTCCTCATTGCGATATTTGAGGGTAGCGGGCCCCGTGATGCCCGGACGCAAAGTCAATATAATCCGGTCTTCTCCTTGCAATTTATCGGCGTAACCCGGTACGTCCGGTCGTGGCCCCACAAAAGACATCGTGCCGATCAGCACATCCCATAACTCCGGCAGTTCATCGAGTTTGTATTTGCGTAACTTGGCGCCGAGGGGCGTGATACGTGCTTCTCCGGCCACACTCACGCTACTTCCGTGATGCCCGACGGTCATGGAGCGGAACTTATGGCAGTTAAAGAGTTTGCCGTCTTTTCCTACCCGTTGTTGCACAAACAACACCGGTCCCGGCATGCGGCATTTAATCAGAATGGCCACTACGAGCAGTACCGGCCAGAGAAAAAGCAGACCGAGTAACGCCATGATTCTATCAAATACCCATTTAAGTATCATACTCCTTTCTTGACAAATCGCATTTTTTTGTAACATCCGCAAATAAGGTTCAAACCGGTGTACCATAAGGATGTTATCCTGTTTTTATGCTCCGCTTCGTGCCATAATTTATAGTGCCATTTGATCAATGTCCCTATGCTATGATTGCTGATCGAACCTTCTCTTCCTCGCCTATATCGGGCTAAGTTTTCTGCCAATAAATAGCAATCCGCTTTCTGGCATACCCTCAACCACAGGGCATAGTCGTTATTTTTCTTGATATCCTCAATCTGAATCAACCCTACTTTCTCCCGATCATACATCACTGTCAGACAGCCTGGCCAGCAAAAAGCATACATACCCGCTTTGGTAACATGCTTGGGACCGGATACAACTACAGCAGTCGGTCGGGAGTTCTCATCTATCTCCTGATAGAGCGTATAGCTAAACGCATACCCGTTCTTCTCCATGAAGGCTACCTGTTTCTCCAATTTATCCGGCGCCCATAAATCATCCGCATCGAGGAAAGCAATATAGCGTCCTTGAGCGGTACGTAAGGCTTTGTTACGCGTCAATGCGGCACCTTCATTCTGCTTATTTCGCATATAATGGATCCGCGGGTCATCAAACGATGCTACGATATCAGCCGTCTTATCCGTCGAGCAGTCGTCCACGATAAGCAACTCCCAGTTTGTGTACGTCTGGGAAAGTACGCTGCGGACAGCTTCTGCGATATATTGTTCGCAGTTATAAGCGGGCATTATGATACTAACGAGTTCCACTATGCAAAATACCTTGATAAATCGTGTTATATTCGGCGGCAATCTGTTTCCAGTCAAACCGGCTTGCACACTTTGTGCAACGTTGCGAAATAGTGTCGTAGTTTTGCGCGATACATTGGATCTTCTTTGTGATCTCCGTTACGTCATTAGGCGACACCCTGTATCCCACTTCGCCGTCCGGAAAGAAACCATCAAAACCTTGCCCTTTGGTGTAAATTATCGGCAGACCCTGACTCATCGCCTCTGCGTAAACCAAACCAAACGTCTCCTCATAGGAGGGCATGATGAAGATGTCGTTCTTCCTTAGATACGCCATCACCTCTTCTTTCGAACATTGGTCATGCCATTCGATATAATCTTTACGCGCTTCTATTTGTTCTTTATAATCCGGTTCTACAAGGCTTCCCACCAAGCATAATCGCACCTTGACTCCTTCTTGACGTAGCGCATCAACGGCCTTAATAATTGTATGTACATTCTTGGCCTTCTCCATTCGTCCCACATAGATCAGTTGAACCGTTTCGCCCAACGCATGATGGTTGATATGCTCAAGAAACAACGGATCGATGCCGTTAGGAATAACTACAGCTTTACGCTCCAATTCCTGAGGCAAATAGGTACTGACTACTTGTTGTTTATATGCAGGAGAGATGAAGATGATTTTCTCTGCCTTCGCAGCTATCTTACGTCCTAACGAACGCAAATGCGGCATGTGTTTGAAGAACACATTCACATCCGTATTTCGCACCGCTATTATATACGGGATACCGTATTTCTGATGCAACCGGTACGCCATGTATCCGCTGGAGAACAACGTGTGCGCATGAATCATCTGCACCTCCTTAAACGATACCACCGATTCGATATCGCGCAGCAGATAGCGTTGTTTGGGGAAGAAAAGTAGTCGTTCCCATGCCGAGAAAGCACGGTTGACCACATGTACGTTATCCGGTATCGCTTGATCTTCATGCACCGTATTATCGCATGCATATACATATTGCTTCCCAGCAATATCCTGCGCCAAGGCCTCCATTAAATGTCGGTAAAGAGGCTTGTTCATATAATCGGGTGCGAGATGCAGTATCATGGTGCAAAAGGATTCATTTTAAACGTGTTCATACAATACTCGGTCACCTGCTGTATCTGTATATCGTTGCCTCCTGCCAGATTCGTACGGGAGAGCATCGGTTGTTTCCGGTTCAATACGGGTAATAGCACCGAATGGAGTCGGGTATGTATAATCTCTGTCTTGTTTAACCGCGTCATCGCGTTCAGCCATACATCATCGGCTTGCGGACAAACACGCATAGCCGTTTTGATGTCGGTCACCTGCGCGTGTAGAGCGTGAGGGGGGAATAACGTTCCGCCTCCGCTGCCGAAGAACAAACGGTCACCTTCCGTTGCATTATTCTTCCATTCGTTATACGGCTGTATATGTCCGTTTTCATAACGGATAGCATGGGTATAGTGCGCAATAACGGCTTTCGGGTGCGCCTTGTGACCTGCCATCAGTTCTGCTATCAGTGTACTGCGGTAAAATAGGTCATCATCCATCGTGATGAGTATCGCCTCCGGATACTGTTGCAAGGAGTACAGGTATTTCTTATGCGAACGAAAATCCTGGTCCACCAAACGTATATCCAGTCCCTTGGCTTGATACGCTCTCAGTCGTGCAGGTACATGATCGATTGATGCGAATTGTTCCTTCGATAACCATAAGATGATTTTGTCCGGCAACTCCGTTTGACGTAATAAACATTCGACAACCAACCATGCCTTTTCGATACGTGCCGGAAAACTTGTCAAACTCACAATGAGCTGAGGCTTCGTCTTATCGGGTAATACTTGTTTTTGCGGACAAAGACGAAAAGCGATAGGCAATACAATATTGGCCGTTTGGCGGGTGAACCAACGGAGTAGGGAATAGAAACGAATCTGTTTCAGAAAAGCCTTTCTATCTTTGATAGATGAGTATATGTCGCAAAACCAATCTTGTATCATTCCCCTTGATCGTTGTATTCCTGTTGGGATAATATATATAATGTGCCGATAAAAATCCAAGTGGTCACTTTGAATAAATAACTGCTATCAATAATCGAAACCGGCAGGAATGGAAAAATATACAGAATCGCAGCCGAACGATTGAAGATAGTGCCGTTCTTTGAGTGTTTGTAAACGCGTATGAAAAATCCGATGAAGGCCAACAAAATAATTACACCGAATTGCGTTCCCACTTCCAACCAGAGATTATGCGGAGCAGCAATTTCCAAATGGTATTTATCCAGCATGGTCGGGATGAAATTACCGATACCGATACCTAAACCATATGTACGAACCAATTCTTCTATACCATGCGTAAGTACTCCTAATCGACCTACATCTTCCAATCCTTGCGATTGGAAGCGCATGATCACAAAAGAGAATAAGTCTGCGTACCGGTAGATCAATAATCCGCCGGCGGCAACAATACCGGCTAATAGCAGAAATACATGTTGCTTTTTACGCATCAGCACGAGTATGTACATCAATATACCGAATGCCAGACATATAATGGCCGCTCGCGAACTGTTGACCGCTATCAGGGCGGCAATGCCGATCATCATTATGTATCCGAAAAAGCGCTCTTTAAACGTCTCCCGCAATGTGTAGACCATCATAGCGCTGAAGGTCATACATAGTACTACGTTGTACGTGTTTAAGTTACCAAACGTCACAGAGGCAAAACGTCTTACTTCGCCTGCACGCCCACCTAACTTCATGTAGTAGTCCGATTCTTGCAAAGACATAGGAAGATGATTGTCCGTCATCAATTCATGCAATGCAATTGGTACGGTGGTCATAAACATAAGTGCCCATCCTACCAGCACTGAGTGCTGCGGTCGTTGCGCCTTAGAGGCCAACCAAATCAGTTCACCGAAACCGATGAAATTTATCAGCAAATGCACAAAGGCCTTGGCGCTCTCCGGCAAATCGATCGCCCAATAGAGACTGATGGCGGCATAGCATGCCCATAATGCCAAACAGATCTGTTCATATCGGTACGACGGCACTTCGCGGAGAGGAGGTGCAATATGTAATTTTGACTGAATAGAGTCATTCACAAAGAAAGGTAGCAGCAATAGAATCAGTACGCGAACGGGTTGAAAGAATCCGCCAAAGAGACCGGCTGCCATCAACCAGCACATCGCGATCAACAAGATATCGTATCTGTTTCGCTCCCTATGAATCGTCAACGCTCTCATTCGCCCCAGAATTCTTTAATAATTACACTTGGCCACTTCCAGTTCTGGTACGCCAATTGTGCCAAACCAGGTGCTAAGATAGCTCCCCATAGCCCCCATCCGAAGACACCCATGAAGAGCAACATCAGCACCACTGTGGCCGCACCGCTTAGCAGGGACGGAATAAAAAACGGAATCCGGTTATCCGCCATGATATAGCCGGCTGCGATGACGTGATTCTGCTCCAACAAGAAAATAAGAATCAGCACGCATAGCATGGCCGGAGGAAGCAGTGTGGTCTCGCTGTGTAGCAATGCCAAGGCAGGATTACCCAATAGAACCGTGGCAGCGCCTCCGACGATAAAAACAGCCATCAAGGCATATACCGAATACAGATACAACTGCTTCAATGCCGGTATATCGCGCTCTACGCGATATTGGGCAATCTTAGGCAAAGTGGATGTATAAACCACGATCCCGCATCTACTCAGTATCTCTACGATCTGAAGCGTGATACCCAGACTCGCGGTGGCCGGTAGCGGAAGGAAAATCGAGCAGAGCAGCACCGAGGATTTATTTACCAAAAATCCACCTATTGACGTTAGACCGGACTTGATGGCGTTTGGATAAATAGCTCTCAGAATATGTGTAGGCTCTTGCGCTTCTACGTTCGCTAACTTGGCTTTGAGCTCTAAGGTGAAGAACACGCGGTAACTCAATATACGACGGATAATAATGGATATGAGTTGAGAGGCAATGATGGCCGATAAACCAAATCCGCAAAGAACCAGCACGATCGCCAAAACCAAATAGAAGAATTGACCTAATATATTAATCTGCTGCGCCTCTTTGATGTATCCCTTCCCCGTTAGTAAGGCCTCGTAATACAGCGTGTAGATGTTGTATCCGTTGATACTGACCAGCAGTATCCATGCTACGATAATATCCCATCGGTCACCGCTGTATTTGCCTAACAAATAATAGACATAAATAGAACCGAAAATGATGAGCGCACCTAAAGCGAAAAGAGCAATCCAACGGTAAAATAACCGCATCGCATTCAGCGTCCCTTTGAGTAAGGAATAGTCCACCTCTTCAATATCATCCGAATTCGAGATCCCTTCCTTTTGCAAACTCTTCACGCCGGAGAAAATATAACTTAGATTACGGGCAAAAGATGGCTTAAACCCGAAATCAAGCATGTAAACCATCATGTTGATGGTCTGAAAAATCGTCCATATGCCGATGGTCTCGGACGGCAGTTTATATAGCAGGAAAGGCAGCAGAATTACTCCTGCGCCTATCGTGAAGAACGTGCCGGCATAACTCCAAGCGATCTCACGCTTCCCTATGTCTTCGACTTTCTCAGTCACGACGGAAAATATCCCTTGTATATACTTTGTCTTTCACGTCGTCCAAACTCGTGTCGTATCGGTTGGCGATGATGGCCTGGCTGCGAAGCTTGAATTGTGACAGGTCGTTCACTACTTCGCTACCGAAGAACGTACTGCCGTTCTCCAGCGTCGGTTCGTAGATAATCACCTGCGCCCCCTTCGCCTTCACGCGTTTCATGATGCCCTGGATAGAGGACTGACGGAAGTTATCGCTGTTCGACTTCATCGTCAGACGATAGACGCCGATGGTACAGTTCTTCTCCTGCTTGGCATCGAAATCACCCTTGTGGTAATAGTCGTAATATCCGGCTTTGGCGAGTACGCGGTCGGCAATGAAGTCCTTACGCGTACGATTCGATTCCACGATCGCCTCGATCAGGTTCTCCGGCACGTCCTCGTAGTTGGCCAGCAACTGCTTCGTGTCCTTCGGCAGGCAGTAACCGCCATAACCGAACGAGGGGTTGTTATAGTGCGTGCCGATACGCGGATCCAGACACACGCCGTCGATGATGTCCTGCGTATTGAGCCCCTTCATCTCTGCGTAGGGGTCCAACTCGTTGAAATAACTTACGCGAAGTGCCAGATAGGTGTTGGCAAATAGCTTCACCGCCTCGGCTTCGGTCAGGCCCATAATACGCACCTCGATATCCTCTTTGACCGCACCTTCTTTGAGTAGGTTGGCGAATGTCTCTGCTGAGGCTTTCAGACGTGCGTCTTCCAATATCGTACCGACTATGATACGACTCGGGTACAGGTTATCGTACAGCGCCTTGCTCTCCCGCAGAAACTCCGGCGAGAAAAGGATGTTGTCGCAATTATATTTCTTACGAACCGACATCGTGTACCCCACCGGAATGGTCGATTTGATTACCATGATCGCCTGCGGATTCACACGCAGCACCGTCTCAATCACGTTCTCGACGGCACTCGTGTCGAAATAATTGAGCCTACTGTCATAATTCGTCGGTGCGGCAATAACTACGTATTCCGCCTCTTTGTAGGCCGACTCCGCATCTAAAGTTGCCGTTAGATGTAAATCCTTCTCTGCCAGGTATTTCTCGATGTACTCGTCCTGTATCGGTGACTGCCGACGGTTGATCATCGCTACCTTTTCAGGCACGATATCTACCGCTGTCACCTCGTTATGTTGAGCGAGTAGGGTAGCGATACTCAACCCCACATACCCGGTTCCTGCAACTGCAATTTTCATAATTAGATATGTTCTTCAACACCACGGAAGTGAACGTTCAATTCATGCAAATGCTCGAGCAGCGTACCCAGCGATGTGCCTTTCGTCATTTCAGCGAATGCGTTCACATCTTTCGGGAAGCACTTACCTCCGTAACCGTACTTACCGTCCGGTCCCGGAACGTATGTGTGCGTGTCGTTGATGTAACCCGACAGCAGAACGCCCGTGTGCACCTTACGCCAGTCCGCACCCATCTTCTCGCAGTACTCTTTGCAGGCATTGAAATACGTCACTTTGTAGGCTCCGAACACGTTATGCATGTACTTCGTTAATTCTGCCTCCAACGGACTCATTACAGTAAATTTCTTACCTACGAAAATCTTCGTAAGCAAGTCCTGTGCACCGGTGAACACCATTGTCTGCTTATTGAAGTCCTCGATGAACGTACGCTCGGTCAAGAACTCCGGCATGTAGTACACGTTGTGTCCGGTCTCTTTGGTCAGCATCGCACTCGTGCCCGGCAGAATGGTCGTACGAACGAAGACCGGTACGTCCGGCAGGTTCTTGATCAATTCCTTCATCAGACGCAAATCCTGCGTACCGTCTTCTTCTGTCGGCACGTGAATCTGCAAGAAAGCAACGTCGATGTCACTCAAATCGTCGTTGTAACCCTTGTACGGGTCGCTGATGAATAATTTGCACTCGGGGTTGTTGTTCTCCAACCAGTTTTTGAGGGCTCCTCCCACGAAGCCGCATCCGATAATTCCAACTTTAATCATAATTTGTATATCTGTTTTTAACGATTTTTCACAAAAAGCCTGCAAAGATACAACATTTTTTTTTTATATGCAAGCGCGCGCGAACTTTTTTCAAAAAAAACGCACCTATACGCAAATTTTGAATTTTGAATTTTGAATTTTGAATTATTTGTAGTACCTTTGCACCCAAATTGCCTAAAAACGGCCAAAAAACTAAAAACAACAATAAAATGAAACAATTCAAATTATGGAATACGCTCTGCGGATGGATCGTTTTCGCGGTCGCAGCTGCTACGTATCTCCTGACTATGGAACCCACCGCCTCGTTTTGGGACTGCGGTGAGTTTATCTCTAGCGCCTGGAAGCTGGATGTGGGACACCCGCCCGGAGCACCGTTCTTTATGCTCATGGGACATTTCTTCAGTCTCTTTGCATCGGACACCGCGCATGTTGCCATGTGTGTCAACGCCCTCTCGGCCTTAGCCAGTGCGTTTACGATCCTGTTCCTTTTCTGGACGATCACGGCGCTCGCTAAGAAACTCGTGCAACCCGATGCTACTTGGAAAGGCATCGCTTTGCTCGGTGCCGGCGCCGTGGGCGCATTAGCGTACACCTTCTCCGATACCTTCTGGTTCTCGGCTGTCGAAGGTGAGGTTTATGCCTCCTCGTCGCTTTTCACGGCGGTGGTCTTCTGGCTCATCCTCAAATGGGATGAACAGGCAGACGAAGAAGGGTCTGACAAATGGCTCATTCTGATCGCGTACCTTATGGGTCTGTCTATCGGTGTCCATTTGCTGAACTTGCTGACTATTCCCGCGATCGGACTCGTTTATTACTTCCGTAAGTACGAGTTCTCATGGAAAGGTCTCATCTATGCTTTCCTTGCCTCCTGCGCAGTACTGCTCGTCATCCTGTATGGTATCATCCCGGGCTTCCCGACCCTTATCGGTTGGTTCGAACTGCTGTTTGTTAACGGCTTCGGATGTCCGTTCAACACAGGTATGTGGGTATGTCTCGTGCTCACCGTAGCAGCTATCGTGTGGGCTATTTGGTACACCCGTAAGCGCGAATGGCGTTGGGCGAACACTTCCGTCATCATGCTCGCGGTGATCCTCATCGGTTACAGCTCTTATGCTGCACTCGTCATCCGTTCGAATGCGGATACACCGATGGACCAGAACTCGCCGGATAATGTTTTCTCGCTCAAGTATTACCTCAACCGCGAGCAGTATGGTGACCGTCCGCTGATCTACGGTCAGACCTACAACGCACCTGTCGAATTACGGATCGAGGGAAATATGTGTATCCCGGTAGAGAAGAAAGGACATGCGCAGTATGCACCGGCGCCTAAGAAAGAAGGCGAGAAAGACCATTATGCTATCACGGGTTATAAGACCTCTTACCAATATATGCCTCAGTTCTGCATGCTCTTCCCGCGTATGTATTCCTCGCAAGGGAGCCATGTGAGCGCTTATAAAGAGTGGGCGCAAGTCAAAGGCAAACGCGTTCGTTACGAATACTGCGGCCAGCAGAAAACGGACTACTGCCCCACCTTCGCGGAGAACATGCGATTCTTCTTCCGCTATCAGGTCAACTTTATGTATTGGCGCTATTTCATGTGGAATTTCGTAGGCCGCCAGAATGACCTGCAGTCATACGGCGATATTACAAAAGGTAACTGGATATCCGGTATTCCATTTGTTGATAATGCTATGCTCGGTGATCAATCTTTACTGCCTACTGAACTCAAAGAGAACAAAGGTCATAATGTCTATTATTTCCTGCCGCTTTTACTCGGTATCATCGGTATCGTTTGGCAATGTGGTAAGCGCGATAAAGATGGTAAGGCAGAAGGATGGAAGTCCTTCACTTTGACCTTCCTGCTCTTCTTCCTCACCGGCCTCGCTATCGTGATTTATCTTAACCAAACGCCGTATCAACCGCGTGAGCGAGACTATGCGTACGCAGGCTCTTTCTATGCCTTCTGTATCTGGATCGGTCTCGGCGTCATCGCCCTCATTGATTGGATTAATAGTGCTCTTAAGTCCGAAAATGGCAAGGCGCTTGTAGCAGCAATAATGTTCATTTTGTGCCTTGGCGTACCTGCGTTGATGGCAAGCCAAAACTGGGACGATCATGATCGTTCGCAACGTTATTCCTGTCGTGACTTTGGAGCCAACTACCTCAAGTCCTGCGAGACGCAAGCGATCCTCTTCTCCAACGGTGATAATGACACCTTCCCGCTTTGGTACAACCAAGAGGTCGAGGAAGTAGGAACCGACCTGCGTGTCTGCAACCTCTCCTATCTCCAAACCGATTGGTATATCTCGCAGATGAAACGTCCGTACTATGAGTCGGCTGCGCTACCTATCTCTTGGGAGTATAAGGATTTCATGCCGGGTACGAATGAGATTGCCCGCGTGGACAACCGTCTCGGTCAACCGATCTCCGTCGAGAAAGCCTTCAATTTCTTGCGTTCCGACGACCCGCGTACCAAGACCCGCGAAGGCGATAACTATATCCCGTCCGACCAACTCTACGTTGAGACACCGGACGGCGAACAGATCATGTTTAAGAAAAAACGCATGTACACCCGCTCGGAGATGATGATCATGGAGATGCTGTCCACCAATAAATGGCAGCGACCCATGTATTTCTGCGCCACGGTAGGTAATGACTATTACCTCGGCCTCGAACCCTACATGGAACTCACCGGTCTCGCGTATCGCATCACGCCGACCCGTAGCCGTGACGGTCAACCCCGCGTCAATAGCGAACTCATGTATGAGAACATGCTGCATAAATTTGCGTATGGCAACATGAATATCCCGGGCATCTATATTGACGAGAACCTGATGCGCATGTGCCGTACCCATCGTATGATGTTCGCCCAGCTGGCGGAACAACTCATTCGGGAGAACCAACGCGATAAAGCGCTTGAGGTGCTCGATTTCGCCGAAGAACAACTGCCGGGCTATAACATCCCGTACGACTACACTTCCGCTTCGATGGGCCAGATGTATTTCCTGCTCAAGCAGGACGAGAAAGCCGTGGCTATCATGGATGCGGTAGCGAGCACATGCGTCGAGTATCTGCGTTTTGCAGCCTCCCTCAACCGCCGCCAACGCGCACTCATGGAGTCCACAACGGGACGCGAAGCTGCTATCCTTGGTTATGTACTCCAAACCTGCGAACGCTACGGACAAAATGATTTAGTCGATAAATATTACGCTGACTATGCCGCTTACAGTAAATAAAATTCCTGTTTTATTAATCACCGGTTATCTGGGTAGCGGAAAAACAACCCTGTTGAACCGCATCCTTACCAACCAGAAAGGTATTCGCTTTGCCGTTATTGTCAATGATATCGGCGAAGTGAATATCGATGCCTCGCTCATCCAAAAGGGCGGGGTAGTGTCTCAATCCGACGACTCGCTTGTCGCTCTGCAGAACGGCTGTATATGCTGTTCCCTCAAGATGGACCTTATTGCCCAACTGCACGATCTCGCTGCGCAGCATGCGTACGATTATATCGTCATCGAGGCTTCCGGTATCTGCGAACCCGCACCTATCGCCCAAACACTCTGCAGTTACGCACAAATGGTACCGCAATTCGCCCAAGACGGACTGCCGACGC
>JAEEGL011515660.1_pt1 | contig 14936 bp, 10 predicted proteins | sample 9134231 | NCBI WGS metagenome assembly JAEEGL01 (sample SAMN16246548, study PRJNA631951) | gut metagenome | biome: gut microbiome; feature: rumen; material: fiber-attached | host: Bos | place: Iran: Karaj | collected 2018-10
CGACCATCCCGACATTCGGTTCTATGGTGCAGAACGGATAATTCGCAGCCTGTGCGCCTGCCTGCGTAATTGCATTAAACAATGTACTTTTCCCGACGTTCGGTAATCCTACAACACCAAGTTTCATCTTCTGTATATCCTTTTCTGTATTATGCAGTTTGTTCCAGCAGTTCGAATTGTATCATAATGCACGGCTTTTCTCCACCCCTCCGGGAGGTAACAATGCGTTGTCCCGATGAGGTCTTCGGTCAGTTGTCCGAAAGCTTATACCCGTTCTTCATATGCATACTTGCTTCATGCAGCACTTTATTCAGCGTATCCGTGGTCTGCTCCCTGACCATTGAGCATATCCGTTTATTTGCCTCTTCCGTCAAAGACCAATCCGCATTTTCCGTCATTTTCCGATCGTATTCCAGAATGATCCGACGCCCTTTGACAAGCACAGCATTATGATATCTTTCAATTTGCTGTGCACAATCGGAATAGTTCGGGTCGGCAAGCGCGCCGATGAGGCGGCTGCTCCAATACAGATTCTCCGTTGAAGCGTCCGTTGATACTTTACAGAGGTAGTCAGGCATCTTCGAAACGTTCGCATAGAGCGGAACAAAGCAGGAAAATGTAGTTGACCCGAAACTGATCCATTCAATTCCGCGAAGTTGTTCCGGTACTCCGCTACGAATCTGGCAGATCGAAGTAACGCCCGTGCGGTTAATTCCAATCGAGCGGTACCTCCCGCGCTTTCCCGTGTCACGGTTCCGGTACGGATCGTAATCCGTTCCCTGATAGTGGGAAGAAAGCAGATATTTCACGTCTTCAACGGTTACCTTCCGGTCCGGTACGATCGACCACGGAATGTCGTCGCTTTCCGGTCCGAACTCCGCATTTTCCCCATCCCACGTATGAGAAACCGGAGCAAGGTATCTTCCCATGAACCAAGCACGTGGCGTGTTGTAGATATGATCCGTGTCCGTCCGGGAACCGAATATGTTTCTGGGATTTTCCCCGCCTTCCGTGTTCAAATCAAGATTATTGTTCTTGATGAACTCCCGCAGATCTTCCGAGCAAAGATGATTCTCCTTCTTCCCGAATGCGTCCGCAAAGTCGAATGCATCCATACCGAACTGATTCGGATTGATCACCACGCGGTCATCCGGCACCTTCCTCGCCATCCAGTGATGTCCGCCGATCGTTTCAAGCCACCAAACCTCATCACTGTCAATAAACGCGATTCCGTTGGATTCATAGGTCCCGTATGTTTCGAGCAGCGAAGCAAGCCTCATCACGCCTTCTCTCGCGGATCGGATATACGGGAGTACAAGAACCACGATGTCCTCTTCGCCGATACCGCCCGGTACGTCTTTCTCCCCGCGCTTTTTCGCCTTGCGGTATTCCACCAGAGGATCCGCAGCCAGAACGCGCGGATTGGATGTGATCGTTTCCGTCGCCGTCATCCCGACGTTGGCGGCGTTGATCCCGGTCGCCGCCCATATACCTTTGGAACGGTCCACGCTCGGACTCGCCGTATACCGAAGAGGATTATCCGGCAGTTCGATCTCAACATGGGAGATAACGCTTTTATACTTTTTCGGCTGCTTTTTAGGATCCACGACAACGCACTTCTTTACGTCAAAATGACCGTCATCCGTTCTGGCGATCATGGTGGAATGATCGTTGCTGGCATTTTTCCCGACGAGTATTGTTGTACAGGGCATTATGTTCTTCTCCTTTTTCTGATTCATTTCCCGGCGGTCTGCCGGCATCTATCAAAAAGACAGGGCGCTTGTTTCAGCGCCCGTTAAGTCTCTGTCGTTTATCAGTATCCTTCCGCATGAAGTTTCTCTCTTCCGATATGAAGTCTTCTGAGAGACTCCTCACGACCTATCAGCATAGCGATCTCGATCGCGCCTCCAGGCGTGACTTCCTGACCGGCCAAAGCGATCCGGACAGGCCACAGCATCGTTCCGTTTTTCATGCCGCGTTCCTGCGCCATCCCGATAAGCAGGTCGTGTACGGACGTCTCATCCCAGGAAGGGAGAGCTTCCAGCGCCGGAATTGCCAGATCGAGTACGGATGCCGCCACGGCCGGATCGGTTTTGGACTTCTTGTTGGTAAACAGAGCGATACTGTAATCCGGAAGGTCGGTCAAAAAGCCAACGATTCCCGGAATCCCTGTGAATACGTCAACCCGCTCATGAAGGCATTTGAACAGGATGGACGTATTCATTCCGTCTACGCCGGCCTGTTTATAATAGGGCATGGCGTGCTTTGTAAACTCTTCTTCACTCAGGTTTTTAATATACTGCTGGTTCATCCACGTCAGCTTTGCCGGATCGAAAATGGCGGGAGATTTGCTCATCCCCTCGACGCTGAATGCTTCCACCAGCTCCGGAAGCGTGAAAAATTCCCGTTCGTCGCCCGGATTCCAACCCAGCAGTGCAACATAATTGACAATTGCTTCGGAAAGATATCCCTTGTTGACGTAATCCTCATAATAGGCGTCACCGTCGCGTTTCGACAGCTTGTGCTGTGCGTCCCGCATGATCGGTGTCATATGAATATAAACTGGTTTCTCCCATCCGAACGCCTCATACAGAAGATTGTATTTCGGCGTTGACGCAAGATATTCGTTGCCGCGCATGACATGTGTGATGCCCATGGTATGGTCATCGATTACGTTCGCAAAATTGTAGGTCGGCATTCCATCCGCTTTGATTAGAATCATATCGTCCAGTTCAGAGCAGTCCACGGAGATATGTCCGTAGATGACATCGTCGAAACTGGCCTCTCCGCTGACAGGAACGTTCTGGCGTATAACATACGGCTCTCCCGCCGCGATTCTTCTTTCCACTTCCTCTTTTGAGAGGTTCAGACAGTGCTTGTCGTATTTCCAGACTTCGCCCTTCTTCTCAGACTCGGCGCGCCTTTCTTCCAACTCATCCTTTGTGCAGAAGCAGTAATACGCTTTTCCGGCTTCCACGAGCTGCTTTGCATAGGGCAGATAGAGATCTTTCCGCTCCGACTGGACATACGGACCGAAATTGCCTCCGATATCCGGACCTTCATCCCACTGGATCCCGATTCCGCGAAGCGTATTGTAGATCACGTCGACTGCCCCCGGAACATATCTGGCCTGATCAGTATCCTCAATACGGAGAATGAAACTGCCCCCGTTATGCTTTGCGTAAAGATAGGTATACAATGCGCTCCTGAGATTGCCGAGATGCATAAACCCGGTCGGCGACGGTGCAAATCTTGTTCGAACAGTACCCATGAATCCTCCTCAGATTTTAAAACTGTCTTTCAGCCCGACCGTCCGGTTGAACACCGGTTTCTCAGGCATGGAATCCGTATCCTTGCAGAAATAACCGATCCGCATGAACTGGAACGTATCTCCCGGCCGCGCAGTGTTCACGGCGGGTTCGACATATCCGTCGCAGACCGTCAGGGATGACGGGTTCAGACGTTCCGTAAACGGAAGTTCCGGATCCGCCTCCGGATCCAGCAACTCGTCATACAGGCGGAATTCCGCGGAAACGGCGCTTGTTCTCGGGACGAACTGAAGCGTTCCCTTGACTTTCCGCTCGCACTCTCCGCCCTTGGTCTCAGGGTCATACGTGACATGAACGGCTGTGACGACTCCCTCATCGGTCGCTTCCCATCCGGTGCATTTGACGACATATGCCCCTTTCAGACGCACTTCGCCGTCCGGTTTCAGACGGAAATACTTTTTCGGAGGATCGATGGAAAAATCGTCACGGTCGATGTACAGCTCTTTTTCGAACACGACCGTGTGCGTGCCCGCGTCCGGATTTCCCGGGAGATTCTCCACCTGGAATTCTTCCGTTCTGCCATCTTCCCAGTTGTCCACGATGACGCGGAGCGGATTGATGACCGCCATATATCGCCAAGCGTTCGCGTTCAGGTCCTCACGGACGCAGTGCTCAAGCATTGCCGTCTCAACCACGGAATCCGCCTTCGCAACGCCTACCCTGTCCAGAAAGTCCCGGATCGATTCGGCCGTATATCCTCTCCGCCGCATGCCGCACAGCGTCGGCATTCTCGGATCGTCCCAACCGCTCACATATTTTTCCTCGACCAACTGGCGGAGATAGCGCTTGCTCATGACGGTGTTTGTCAGATTCAGCCTCGCGAACTCGATCTGACGGGGTCTGTTCTCAAACCCGCACTGCTCGACCACCCAGTCGTACAGCGGCCGATGCGCTTCATATTCAAGCGAACAGAGCGAGTGAGTAACGCCCTCGATTGCGTCCTGAATGGGATGCGCGAAGTCATACATGGGGTAGATGCACCATTTATCGCCGGTCTGATGATGGCTGATGTGCTTGATCCTGTAAAGAGCGGGATCCCGCATATTGATATTCGGGGAAGCCATGTCGATCTTCGCGCGCAGTGTCCTGGCGCCGTCTTCAAATTCCCCGTTTTTCATCCGTTCAAACAGGTCAAGGTTCTCCTCGACGCTTCTGTCCCTGTACGGACTGTTTTTCCCGGGTTCCGTCAGTGTTCCCCTGTACTCACGCATTTCATCTTTGGAGAGATCGTCCACGTACGCGAGTCCTTTTTTGATCAGTTTTACCGCCAGCTCATAGCACTGGTCAAAATAGGAGGAGCCGAAGAGAAGCTTATCCCAGTGAAATCCGAGCCACTCGATATCTCCCTTGATCGCTTCCACATACTCCACGTCTTCCTTGGTCGGGTTCGTATCGTCAAAGCGCAGGTTGCAGGTTCCGCCGAACCGTTCGGCCGTTCCGAAATCAATGCACAGCGCTTTTGCATGCCCAATATGAAGATAGCCGTTGGGCTCCGGCGGGAATCTTGTTTTGACCCGCGGTCCTTTTTCACGGATATCCTGCTCAATGATTTCTTCGATAAAATTTTTGGTTTTCAGTGCTTCTTCCATATTCCCTCCGAATCATGCCAACACATTAGGGTTCAATTTAATATGATATCGTTTTCCCGTTCCGATTGTCAAATTATGCGTTCTCCAAAATGCGCGCATGCCGGTCTTTCTTTACGGTTTTTCGTCCGTATGTTCAATGAAAAACGCCGCGCGTGATGCGCGGCGCTCTTCATGATCTGTATATGCATTATTTTATTTCCCGACAGGGCGGTACGCATCCGGATACAGTGTGACGATGCTCCGGTCTGCAGTCCATTCATCCTGTGTCTTCTGCCAGAGTTCATCCTGTTTCTCGGCAAGTGCCAGTTTTGTCACAGCCTCGCGGATATCTTCCAGCTGTTTCTGGCCAGGGGTCTCTTCTCCGACCATATAGACGATATGGTACGCGTCGTCTTCGGAAATAATACCGGAGTATTCCCCCGCTTTCAGCCCGGAAGCCGCGTCGCGGATGGTCTCGCTCCAGTAACCGTCTTCGTCCGTCAGGAGAATCAGATATCCTTTTTCGGCAATCTCGGGATAATCTGTATAAACCGTGTCTTCATTGTATTCCGCGAACACTTCTTCAAAAGAAACGCCGCTCTGAAGTTTTTCATGCGCGTCTTCGATCCTCTCTCTGGCAGCACTGATATACTCCTCCCGCATAACATCCGCGGAGGCTTTCCTGTCGGAATAATCCTTTTCGATCTCGGCGATCCTGTCCTTGTCTTCCGATCCGGACAACACCAGCCTTCCGTATTCCGCCTCTAGATCTGTCATCTCCTCCCGGATTGACTCATAGTTTTCATCGATCGCTCCATCCGGCTGGACGGTCAGCACCTTGATTCTCGCGTAATTCTCGGGAACGACCACAACGATATCGCCTGCACCCATCTCAAAGTCCATTTCGCTGCTCAGATACTGGGAGGGATTCTCCATCGTAACGGTCTGATCCTCAAGAAGGCTATCATAATACGCCTGAACTTCTTCCTCGTTCACCTCTGCGCCGTCCTTGACCATCTTCTCAAGATTCTGGTTCGCATATGTCTCTCTGTAATAGTCACGGAGATAGTCCATGTACTCCTCGAATCCCATTTCCCATCCGTAGTTCAGCAGATCCGCGTTGATCAGATCGATTGCTGCATTGCGCGCATTTTCGTCAGAAGGATCTTTCCCTTCTTCCCGATGTTAATTGATCAGATTCGCTTCTTCGTCCGCGACAGTTTTCTCCAGCTCCGCCTCCTGCTCTTCCGTCAGCTGATCGCATCCGTTTTCCTTCGCTTTTTCCTTCAGAATCGCGGTCTTGACCAGCATTTCCACGATGGTATCCTGAACCGTCTCGATGTCCGCGTCCTCTGTCGGGACGGGCTGTCCGTAATATGAATACATCTGAATATATTCGTTATACGAATCTTCCACGTCGCCGACCGTTATGACCTCGTCTCCCACAGTCGCAGCCGTGGCTTCGCGATCGATCTCGGAATTGACCTGAACCGTCTCGATTCTGTCTGCCGAATCCGTCCCTGTCGAACAGGCCGAAACGGAGACCAGCATGAGAACGCAGACAAGTGCGGCTGTTATCTTCTTCATTAAATGCATCTCTATTCTCTCCTCAGAATTCTCGATAATCCTCTTGCATTATAAACATCAGGATGTGGCAACACAATGTCCTATCGTGTAAATAAATTGTGGCAAATCCGCTATGATTCTGTCCGTGGATTCCTTCTTCCTTGACAGAACGATTGAAAGCGGCTCCGACGCCACGATCCGCGCGCCTTTGATCTGAGAAACGGCACTGATCAGCATTTCTCCGTCGAGTGCGGCATTTTCAGCGAATTGCAGACGCGTTTCCTTTTCGCTGACCGTAACCTTGGTCAGGTATGCGCGGGCGGCATAATGCTTGATCAGCGCTATCCGGAACAGATTCCGGACCGCGTCCGGCAGCTCGCCGTATCTGTCCTCTATCTCTTCCTCGAGCAGCAGTTCCGATTCCTTGCTGTCCACATCCGCTATCCTGCGGTACAGCTCCATCCTCTGCCCTTCACTGGAAACATACTCCTTCGGGATATGCGCGTTCAATGGAATCTCCACCGAAACGTCCGTTTCAAATTCAACGGACTCCCCTCGTGCCTCCTTCAGCGCGTTCCGGATGATTTTCAGATAATACTCATATCCTATGTCCGCGATATGTCCGTGCTGTTCGGCTCCCAGAAGACTTCCAGCCCCGCGGATCTCCAGATCCCGCATAGCAAGCTGGAACCCAGCTCCGAATTCCGTAAATTCCCTGATTGCCCGCAGTCTTTTCTGCGCCTTTTCGCTCAGCGCGCGGCCGCTTTGAACGGTCAGATATGCATAGCCGAGGCGGTTGCTTCTTCCGATTCTCCCTCGAAGCTGATAAAGCTGTGCAAGACCGAATCTGTCGGCGTCCAGAACGATCATCGTGTTGGCGTTCGGAATATCCAGCCCGCTTTCAATAATGGTAGAGCAGAGCAGGATATCCGCTTCCCTCTCCATGAATGAAATCATGGCCTTTTCCAGAACGCGTTCGTTCATTTGCCCGTGTGCAGCGATAATGCTTGCGGAAGGCACCAGTTCCCGCAGATGTGCGGCTATTCCTTCGAAATTCTGTACTTTGTTTGAAACGACATAGACCTGTCCTCCTCTTGCGATCTCCTTTGTGATCGCGTCCGTAACCAGTCCGTCTGTATATTCAAGCACAACGGTCTGAACCGGATATCTCCCTTCCGGAGGCGTCCCCAATACGCTGATATCTCTTATTCCGGTCATCGACAGATTGAGCGTTCTCGGGATCGGTGTCGCGGTCAGCGTCAGCACGTCGATCTGCTGCCGCATGGCTTTGATCTGCTCCTTATGATTCACACCGAAGCGGTGTTCCTCGTCGATGATCAGCAGACCAAGATCCTTAAACTGAACGCTTTTCGAAAGCAGCGCATGCGTTCCGATTACGATATCGATCTGCCCCTCCCGAAGTTTCTGCCTGATCGCATCCATTTCTTTCTTGGATCTGAATCGGGACATGCAGGCAATTCTGACCGGGAAGTCTGAAAAGCGCTCTTTGAAAGTGTTGTAATGCTGCTGTGCGAGAATGGTCGTCGGGACGAGCAGCGCCACCTGTTTGGAATCCTGGACCGCCTTGAAGGCCGCGCGCAGGGCGATTTCCGTTTTCCCGTATCCTACGTCCCCGCACAGAAGCCGGTCCATCGGTTTCGGCTTTTCCATATCCGCCTTGACTTCCGCAATGCTTTGCAGCTGGTCCGGCGTTTCCGTATAGGGAAATCTCTCCTCCAGCTGTTTCTGCCAGGGGCTGTCTGATGAAAACGCGTGCCCCTTGATCTGGGCCCTTGCCGCATACAGTTCGGCAAGGTCAACCGCCAGTTTCTTGGCCGCCTCTCTTGCCTTTCTGACTCTGCCCTGCCATTCCGATCCCCCGAGTCTGGATAGGCTGGGAACGGCATCCTCATCTCCGCCGCCGATATATTTCTGGACCCGGTCCATGTTTTCCGTCGGAACGTACAGCCGGTCTCCGCCGTGATATTCGATCAGAAGATAATCCCGGGTGTTTCCTTCCGTCGTAAGAGGCTCTATTCCGATAAACCTGCCGATCCCGTATGTTTCGTGGACGACATAATCTCCGCGCGAAAGATCGGACAGGAGTATCGTTTTGCGCTTTCCGCTCTTCCGTTTATCAATGTTCTTTTTCCCGAACAGATCTGTCGCACCAAGTACAATACGGCGGACAGACGGATAATAAAATCCGGATAGCAGATTTTCTTTTGTGATCCAAATCTCTGAAAAGCGGTCCGTCCGTTCAATCTTCTCCGTCACCCTGACGGGAATCCCGTTGTCTCTCAGTTGTTCGGCAAGCGATTCTGCGTGTTCGCCTGCGTAAAGAATGACGGCGTTTCCTTCCGTTCTCCAACGCTCCGTATCTGCTGCCAGTTCCCGTATATCGCCCATGTATTTGGGCGCCGGTCGGGCCGTGAACTGAACGGTCTCTTTCGGTGAAAACCGGGGATGCGAGCGGAAAAACGCATAAATCACGGCTGTCGACGGTCCTGACAGTCTGTTCAGGATCTCCTGCTCTGAAGCCAGAAGATTCCACTGAAGAGGATTCCCTTCCTGACGGTCCAGCATGGTCGTCATGGTTTCCCGGAAGGTCATCTCCGCCGTTTTCGCCGCTTCTTCCACTCTTGAAGGTTCATCCAGAATGATGACGGTGTCATCGGGCAAATAATCCAGAATCACATCTGTTTCCGCATACAGCATGGGAAGCAGGGCTTCCGCTCCGGCGCTGAACTGACCGATCTCCCACATCGATCTTTGTGCTTCGAATCCCGTATCGTCCTCTGTCAGCTCCATGGCTCGGGCAACCGCATCCTTCCCCTGGGGCACTTCATAGGCGGGAGATATCAGCAGTTCCGTCCTCTGTCGGACGGAAACCTGCGTAACAGGATCAAAATCCCGCATCTGATCCACGGTATCGCCCCAGAATTCGATTCTGACGGCATAGCGCTCCTGTGGCGGATAGATGTCAACAAGATCTCCCCTTGCGGCAACCTGTCCGCGTGCTTCAACTAATTCGACACGCTCATACCCCGCCTCGCAAAGCTTTTTCACCAGCTGTCGGGGTTCCATCGTATCGCCGCTGCGGATGCGGTAGCACTGTTCAAAGAAAGCTTTCTTCGGCGCAAGTCTCTGCAAGACCGCTTCAATCGAACAAAGTATGACTGGCCTCTCGCTGGTCACCGCCCTCGTCAGCGCTCCCACTCTCTGTATGCTCCGTTCATCGGAAACATTCAGTACATGTACCAGCGGGACGTCACGGGGAAGAAACACGGCCGCTTCCGGAAAAAAGCCTCTCGTCATTTCCCACATTTCCATTGCGCCGGTATCCGTCGCGCAGATATACAGCACCGGTCTTCTTTCTCCTGTGCATGCAATCAGATGCGCTTTCCCGGCATCCTGAAGTCCGAATACCGCGACAGGACCCTCTTTTCTTTCGATGGCCTCTTCGAACCGCCTGTATTCCGGCATCTCATATAGAATTCTGCTAAGTGAATTTTCCATTCCGGACGTCCTTTTTACGTATCAGAACAAGGCGAAAAGCAGATACCCTCGCCTGTGAAACCGCGTCATATGCAACGAAATGTCAGCTCCGTACGGACGCTTTGCTTTCGTGTTTTTTATTGAAAAGCGCTTGTGCGCTGTCAATCTTTCCGTCCAGAATCATGATCGCCGCCTCCGCAGCGTTCCGGAAAGAGGTCTTCAGCAGTTCGCTTTCCTCCTGTCCCGGCTTTCCAAGAACATAGTCCTTCAGATCATCATGATGTCCCGGAGACTGCCCCACGCCTATCCGGATCCTTGGGAACTGGTCTGATCCGATTGAATTGACTACCGAACGCATTCCGTTATGGGTTCCCGCGCTTCCGTTAGCCCGTATCCGCAGGGAACCGACCGGAAGATCGATGTCGTCATATATGACAATCAGATTGGAGGGGGACAGCTTATAAAAATGAAGCACCTTTTGAACGCAGTCGCCCGACAAATTCATATAGGTCTGCGGTTTAAGAAGGATAACCCTCTCTCCGTTACGGATTCCGTCGCCGTAGAGCCCGCTCATGCCGTGCCTTGTAACTCTGATGTGCAGTTCTTCCGCCAGAACATCCAGCGCCTGAAATCCTGCGTTATGTCTTGTGTTCTGATACTCCAGTCCCGGATTGCCCAGCCCGGTTATGATATGCATGAGCTTCGTTTCCTCCTTTCTGCTTCTTCCGATTCAGTTTATCACCGGCTTTGATTTCTTGACAAGACAAACATCCCGATGCTAAAATTTTTAGGTTGACCGATAGATCGCTTTGATGGAAAGAGTAAGCGAAACATTTCTCGCAGAGAGCCCGCCGCACGGTGAAAGGCAGGCAGAAATCATCGCTGAACATGGCTCCGGAGCGCTGCGCAGGCGAATGGCTTTCCGCCTTAAGCCGGCACGGGAATGCCCGTTACAGCATAACTTTATGCCTCTGTTCTCACAGAGAAGTAGGGTGGTTGAAATCCGTTACGTTTGTTTTCATGCGTATCGTCCCTTCGGGCGGTACGCCTTTTTATTTACCAGCATTATTAACAGGAGGCACCTATAGATGTGTAACTGCAGCAAAAGACCTTACTATATCACGACCGCCATTGCCTACGCTTCCGGCAAACCTCACATCGGAAACACGTATGAGGCCGTTCTCGCCGACGCCGTTGCACGGTATAAACGCTATCAGGGCTACGATGTTTTTCTTCAGACAGGCACGGATGAGCACGGTCAGAAGATCGAAAACAAGGCAAAGGATGCGGGGATTTCCCCGAAGGAATATGTGGACCGCGCGGCGGCCGAAATCAAGCGGATCTGGGATCTGATGGGTACCAGTTACGATAAATTCATCCGCACGACCGATGCTTCACACGAAGCCCAGGTCCAGAAGATCTTTAAAAAGCTGTATGATCAGGGAGATATTTATAAAGGCTATTACGAAGGACTTTACTGCGTCCCCTGCGAATCTTTCTTTACTCCGTCCCAGCTCGTCGACGGAAAATGTCCCGACTGCGGTGGAGAGGTCAAGCCTGCAAAGGAAGAAGCCTATTTCTTCAAAATGAGTAAATATGCCCCGAAGCTGATCGAGTACATTAATACGCATCCCGAATTCATACAGCCTGCGTCCCGTAAAAACGAAATGATGAACAACTTCCTTCTCCCGGGTCTTCAGGATCTGTGCGTGTCCCGTACGACCTTCAAATGGGGCATCCCTGTGGATTTTGATCCGAAGCATGTCGTATACGTCTGGCTTGATGCCCTGGTCAACTACATTACAGGAATCGGTTATGACTGCGGAGGAAACTCCTCAGATCAGTTCCAGAAGCTCTGGCCGGCGGATCTGCACCTGATCGGAAAGGACATCATCCGTTTTCATACCATCTACTGGCCGATTTTCCTGATGGCGCTCGATCTCCCTCTGCCGAAACAGGTGTTCGGTCATCCCTGGCTCCTTCAGGCAGGCGGCAAAATGAGCAAATCAAAGGGCAATGTCCTCTATGCGGATGATCTGGCGGGGCTGTTCGGCGTGGACGCGGTCCGGTATTTTGTCCTGCATGAGATGCCTTTTGACAACGACGGCGTGATTACGTGGGATCTGATGATCGAAAGATTCAATTCCGATCTCGCAAACACACTCGGCAACCTGGTCAACCGTACCGTATCCATGTCAAACAAATACTTTGGCGGGATTGTCGCGTCGACCGGATCGTCCGAACCCGTCGACGAAGATCTGAAGGCGGTAGTATCCGGAACTTCGCGCAAAGTGACGGAATGTATGGACGCGCTCCGTGTTGCGGACGCGCTGACTGAAATCTTTGCCCTGTTCCGCAGATGCAACAAATACATTGACGAAACCATGCCCTGGGCACTTGCAAAGGATCCTGATAGGGCCGACCGGCTGAGCGAGGTTCTGTACAATCTTGTGGAAAGCATCTCGATCGGAGCGAACCTCCTGAAATCGTTCCTTCCGGAAACGGCGTCGAGAATCCTGAAGCAACTGAATGCGCCGGATCGGAATCTTGATTCTCTGAACGATTTCGGTGCCTATTCCTCCGGAACAAAAGTAACGGAAAAGCCTGAAATCCTGTTCGCCCGTATCGATCCCGCGGTCATCGCCGGACAGATCGAAGCAATCGAAGAAGCACAGCGTGCCGCGTCCGCTCCGAAAGCAGAGCCCAGAGTGCCGGAGATCGATTACTCCGACTTTGAAAAGCTGGATCTCCGGCTCGCAAAAGTAACGGCATGCGAAGAGGTCAAGCGTTCCAAAAAACTTCTGAAGCTGACACTTGAAGTCGGTTCGGAAACACGCACCGTTGTCTCCGGAATCAAAAACTTCTACAAGCCGGAAGATCTGCTTGGCAAAACGGTCGTTCTGGTCGCAAATCTGAAGCCGATCAAACTGTGCGGCATCGAAAGCCACGGGATGATTCTCTGCGCTTCCGATGACGCGGACAGCAAGCTGTCCGCACTGACCACGCTGAGTGAAATGGAAAGCGGACTGAAAGTGCGGTGATGCGCTTCAGCGGGCACGCAGGTGCCCACGCTTTCACAGACAGGATTATGCTATGAGCGTTTCGGATCAGATCACCATAGACTCTCTTACCGGGGGGATTTACCTTCCGGTATTTGATACGCACGCACATTATCTGGACGAAAGATTCGATTCCTGCAGGGAAGAGCTCGTCCGGACGCTTCAGGCATCTTCCGTCGTCCATGTTATGGAAGCGGCATGCGACCTTTCCGATATCCCCACGATTGTAAACCTCTGTGAAAAGCATCCCGGGTTCTTTTTAGGTGCGGCGGGGATCCATCCTCATAATGCGGATTCATTTGCAGAAGACAGCATGGAATCCCTGCGCGCGGCACTTGCAGCCAGTCCCTCTCTTCTCGCAGTGGGAGAGATCGGACTGGATTATCATTATGATTTTTCGCCCAGAGAAACACAGCGGGCGTGTTTTGATTCCCAGCTTTCTCTGGCAGGAGAGCTTGGTCTTCCCGTAATTGTGCACGACAGGGAGGCGCACGGCGACTGTCTGGATCTGCTGAAGTCCCACCGGGACAAACTTTCCGGCGTTATGCATTGCTTTTCCGGAAGTTATGAAACCGCCAGAGAATGCCTTGATCTCGGACTGTATCTCGGGATCGGCGGATCGCTCACGTTCAAAAACGCGAAAAAGCTCCTGGAAATCGTCCCAAAGCTTCCCCTTGATCGAATCGTCCTGGAAACGGATTGCCCTTATATGACGCCGGAACCGTTCCGCGGCCGGCTCAACGATTCGCGTAATATACAATTGGTTCTGAAACGAATATCCGAACTGCGCCGTGAACCAGCTGATTACCTCGCTTCGGTTTTCATGAAAAACAGCCTTTCCCTGTTCGGCATGTGACTTCCTTCTGTCTTTATTTTTTGTCCTGTTTGCTGTAAACTGTTTTTATGGAAAATAGCATCGAAATCAAAAATCCGGCATGGTTCCTGATCGTGGCAATGCTTGTTTCGGCAGCCGCGCTGTTCGTGCCGGTTCTATATTTCATCGTTCCCGCTCTTTTTGCCGCTGTTTTGATCCGATCCGCTTCGCCGAGGATCGCGCTCCCGCTGTTTGCTCCCAGCCTCGTATGCGTATTCGTTTTTACTGATCTTGCCGACCGGACCGGGAGTTCCTTTATTCCTTCCTTTTCTCTCGTTATTGCCGGGATCCTTTCCGGCATCGCCATATGGCAAACGCACAAGCGTAAAGCCGGTGGCTTCAACTCCGCCTTTGCCTCGGCAACTGTAGGAATTCTGGGGCTTTACTGTGCTATCTGTCTGCCCGGTATTCTTTCCGGTGCAGGAGCTTTTTCAGCCGCCGAAACAGCATTCAAAGAAACGGAAACCATCTTGAAGGAAATCCTGTCCGCCAGCTCGACCCCTGAAACGCAGCCCATGATCGATCAGTATCTTGCTGCGTTTGAAACCTATTCCAACTCGATTCCTGCCCTAATCGTCCCTGGAATCTGCATGGCAGGCTGTGCCTCGGGTCTTTCCAACACCTTGTTTTTCAGAGCGTTTATCCGCCGGGATGCTCCGAAACTCGGCCTTCCGCCGCTGACTCCGTTCCGGATGTGGCAGGTTCCTTCCACTTTTACGCTCGGTCTGGCAATCCTTCTGATCGGATCTCTGATCATTCACCTGACCGGTTCGGAGTATTACACGGGCATCAGTTCCACAGTTTCCGCTCTGATTGCCTTCCCGATGGGAATTCAGGGGCTCTGCTTCATTGATTATCTGATTCAGCGCAGCCGCCGCAATCACACCGTGAAACGTGTGCTTATATACACCGCATGCGCCGTATTCCTGCCCTTGCTGGCAACCATGCTCGTCATGGCAGGCTGTTTTGAGCAGGTCTTCCGCATCCGGCAGAAGATGGATCTGGCTTCCGGTTCATCCCGCAATACTCCTTTCCGAGGTGA